>OFHN01000079.1_pt1 | contig 88559 bp, 68 predicted proteins | sample 1521321 | NCBI WGS metagenome assembly OFHN01 (sample SAMEA3504130, study PRJEB24116) | mouse gut metagenome | biome: mouse gut; feature: mouse-associated habitat; material: faeces | place: Denmark | collected 2011
GAGGCTCTGGATATGTTTGATAGAATACTGAGGAAAAACGCTAAAAGGACCGCATACGGTATTCATGGCGAGGGTATAGGGACTTTTGCAACTTTTAATGATGCGAGATATATGAAAGGTGTCTGTTTTATGGAAATGGGCGATTATATCCGGGCGAGGCGATATATCAAATTGCATCTGACAAAGCGTCGCCGGGGAATGTATAGTGATTTTCCTAAACGGCAGGTACTAAAGCGTTATAACAAATTACTGGAGTTAATCGAGAAATCAAAAAAATCAACATAACATGATTATCTTGACTTATTGAACTGATTTAGAAGATAGCAGCGGTGGATCGCGGATTGTGCGACCCACCGCTGTTGTATCAGTGGATTAGAAGTGGACGAGAGGAATCAGTGTTTGCATGCGCCACAATGGGCTGTCTTGGCTGTTGAATCCTGTGCGCAGGATGCCTTGGCCGCTTTGGGACAAGTGCCGGCTGCTCCTTTTGAGCAGCCCTGCTGAGATTTTGAGCAATTGCCCTGAGAAGCCTTTGAACAGGTGCCTGCGGCTGCTTTGGGGCATGAAGCAGGCTGCTGATTTGCGGCCTGTGTCTTAGCCTTGCAATCGGCACACTGCTGATCGATGGGCTTTGTGCATGCGCCATCATGGCCTTTGCAGTCGCCACATTTTCCGGCAGGAGCAGCGGCAGCTTTGCCACAAGTAGCCGTGTAGCCTATCTTCTGGAATGCAGCTATCAGCTGTTCGGAATTAGTCTTTGCAGGATCGAAGGTCACAGTCACAGTCTGGTCGGCAAGACTCGTGGCAATATTGCTGACTCCATTTTCGAAGCGAAGATTGGATTTGATCTTGTTCTCGCAGTTCTGGCATGTCATCTGAGGCACTACGGTGAACACAGCGGTTTCTGTTGCCTTGGGGCTCTTGGCTCCGACAGGGATGGCCACAGCGATCATCAGCATGACGAGGGCCAGGAAGTTGATTGTTTTTTTCATGTCTATTTGTTATTAAAGATATTTCGTGAAATTATATCGGAATCCGATGTAGACCATGGCTCCCTGTAACGGACCATAGACCATGGTGGCATCAAAATCCGCGCCCCATGGATCTGCTGCCCCGACAATAGCGTCGGGCTGACGGAAATTAGTCAGATTCTCGCCACCAAGGTAGATTGACCAATGGCGGAAATTGCGCGTGATCTGCGCATTCAGTCCAACATATGAGCCATAGGTGTCACGCCATGACATTGCGCCCGAGGGGCGTTCATAGGGTGTCGGCATTCGTCCGCCGCCATTGACGGCACAAGACACATCGAATTGCCAGAGCCCCATCCGCGGTGCCCACCCCACTGTGAAGAGGCCTTTATTACGCGAGGTGAGCGGTTTCTGAAGCATCAGCCCATCGCCATAGTCGGCCTTGACATCAGTCAGACGCCATGCGGCAGTCAGGGTCAATTCGCTGATCGGCTCAAAAGTAAGTTCGGTCTGGAACGCATGGGAGTAGGATCGTCCGTCGGAAGAATAGATGTATGCGGCATGCGGATCTCTGTCGAGATTGAGCATCAGCTGATTGGAGAACGTAGTATAGTAGTATTCCACAGCCACGCCAAGTTTCTTTCCGGCAGGATATATCGTCCAGTTGCCCCCGGCACCAAAGTTCCATGCGGCCTCTCGGCGCAAAGATTGGCTGACGACAAGTCGACGCGATGACGCAAGCATATAGGAATACTCCGCCAGAGCGTGTGGCGATCTGTAGCCGCGTCCGGCCGAGGCGTGGAATGAAAGATCGGTCAGCGGATTGTAGCGCAGGTGCATGCGTGGCGTGACCATGCTTCCGTAACGGTCGCTCCAGTCATAGCGCAGACCAGCCATGGCGATCAGCTTGTCGTCGAGATTTAGCGTGTATTGCCCGTAAGCACCGGCCACCATCTCCCGGTCGAGGGAATAAGACGGGAGCATCTGTTCGTCGGGGATCAGACGATAGTGCTGATTGAGATAGTCATAGTTCATCGACAGACCAGCACTGAGCGCATGGAGTCCATTCCACTTACGTTCGAACATCAGCGAAGAGTAGACCTCGCGCTGCTCCACATCGTAAAGACGCAGGCCATAAGCGGCATCCTGATCGTGAGCCGATGCCGAAAGGATCAGAGCCACGTTGCCGTCGTTGTCGCGGTCGAACATATATGCATTTTTTGTCATGGCCTCCCAACGACGCGTATCAATGCGTATCTTGTAGAGCGGCATCCCGTCCATGGCCATGGCATGGTGGTCGTCCTGTCCGCCAAGACGGCGTTCATCGAGATACTTGACGGCGGCCTGAAACACATAGTTGGTGCCGAGATAGGCCACACGGGGCATCAGGGCTACCTGCCGCACACGGGGCATGTCCATGAACCCATCGTCATTGCCATCGTGGGATGAGAAGCCGTTCTCGAAATGCGTGAGCAGTCCGGCACTCCAGTTCTTGCCGAGGTGCAGATTGCCGTCGGCATTAACCTCCAGCTTATTCATCATGTCGTAGTAGACATTGGCCGAAAACGACGGATCGAGCTGCGGTTTCTTCATCTCGATATTGATCTGTCCGGTCACAGACTCATATCCATTCTTGACCGACGACGCCCCTTTCGACACCTGAATAGACTGCATCCATGGGCCGGGCACATAGCCAAGGCCATAGGGCGCAGCAGCGGCACGGAAGTTGGGGACATTCTCAGTCAGCATCTGCACATAGGATCCGGAGAGACCGAGCAGCCGTATCTGCCGAGCTCCGGTGGCCGCGTCGCTATAGTTCACGTCGACCGACGGATTGGTTGTGAAACTCTCTCCAAGATTGCAACAGGCGGCACGCTTCAGCTCAGATGCCGAAATGATGTCGCCATTCACCGCGCCGGCCATCTTGCGGACACCACGCGGCGCACGGACGACAACCTCTTGAAGCTCCTGCCCCAAAGAGTCGGCATATTCCTGCGCCGACGTTCCGGAAACCGCGCCAAAAGCCGCGGAAACAGCCATGATTATATTCCGTATTCTCATATTCAGTGCAAAGGTAGCAATCTTTGCACTAACGGCCTAATTTAGACCGATTCTAAAGTTTTAAAATTATTTAAACGACTCATATCCCCATAAAAAATTTGCAAAACGGCCAACGATGAAGTATATTTGCATTCAGAATAACGATGCAACACCCCAAAACCATGAAAAAAATCCGCACACTGGCTATCGCAACCACATTGATGTTCTGCGCCACCGCTACAACCGCCCAGAATACGGGCTATGATGATCCAGTAGGACATACCTACCGCTCGCTCGTCTACAACAAAGGCGATTTCGACTCGCAGTTCTACCGCATTCCGGCCATAATAACCCTGCCAGACGGAACGCTGGTGTCGGTGGCCGACAAACGCATCAACTCGCTCAACGACCTTCCCGGCGACATCGACGTGGTGTGCCGCCGTTCGACCGACAACGGCCGCACATGGGGTCCCTACATCACCGTGGCCGAACATGACAGCCTCGGCGGATACGGCGATCCGGCTCTGGTGCGCGACAGCCGTAGCGGTGATCTTATCGTGATCTCCCTGAACGGACAAGGCCTCTGGGGCAACAAGCCGGGGCAGATCAGCGTGTCGCGCTCAACTGACAATGGCCTGACATGGGAGGCTCCGATCAACATCAATCCGCAGATCCTGACCGATGATCCCAATGGGAAGCAACCGGTCAAATGCGAGGCGGCATTCGCATCATCGGGTCGTGCGCTGCAACTGAAAAACGGACGTATACTGTTCGCTCTGGTGACCCGTCAGAAAGGAGTGGAACACTTCCCGGTCTACGCTATCTACAGCGATGACAGCGGCCGCACATGGAAAGCTTCCAAGAATCCTGCCACACTCAACGGCGACGAGTCAAAAATGGTGCAGCTCGCCGACGGTACCGTACTGATGAGCATCCGCAACCGCTATTCGGGTGCCCGAAAATTCTCCATTTCCAAAGACAACGGCACCACATGGGAAGAGCAACCCGACTATACGACGCTCCATGACGTTGCGTGCAACGGTGACATCATATCCGTGCGTCACAACGGCCACGATTACCTGCTGCAATCACTGCCTGCAGGCCCATGGCGCGACAATATAACCATCTATGCCAGCGCCGACAATGGCCGCACATGGAGCGACGGCTATCGCGTGTCAGCAGGTCCCGGAGCCTACTCTGCCTTGACGCAGATGGCCGACGGCTCGATCGGCGTTCTGACAGAAGAGGGCGTGCACGATGTCAATGACCGCCATCATCAGGGCTACCGCATCTGGTTCACCCGTATTCCGCTCGAAAGCATAATCAAATAATCCACCCTTGCATCATGCGCTCTCTCCTTCTGCCGCTTATATTAACCGGTATAATATTCTCGTGGATTCCGGTCAACGCCCAAAATCTTGAGATTGATAAAACACGACTTGATAATGGAAGCACAAGTGTCACTTTTAAAGAGACATTAGGCTCCGAGCACACTCAATGGGTTCTCAATCTCTTCTTTCTCAGAAATGGGGTGGAGTGTGCCATAATTGCTATTTCTAAAGATCCAATCCCTTCCGGAGCCAACCACATGGAAGAAATCAGGATAGAATGCGAGGATTGTACCATCACATTCCTTGCCCAACCTCCAGAAGGCCATTCCTACATCTTTCCCATGTCTTACTGGGTTCTTAAGCAAGGAAGTATTGACCAGAAATATAAGGATCTCAGATCCAGAGAAGCGCAAATAATGACTGTATTGGCTAAATCGCCGATCCGATCCATAACAATCAATGGCTTTCCTCTTCCGAGGCCATATCCCACTCCAACCGACTTCGCTAACCTGTTTAAGTCTGGACTAAGTGAGTTCCCGAATTCAGAGCATTTTATACTCCACAAACAAATGCTACGGAACACCAACAACTCCAAACAACAGCAACAACTCTCGCAACCGACACCGGAAGTAAAGAAAGTCACTCCGAAAATCAATATAGAAGCTAAGGAACTGACCATCCACGATCTGATAACAAAGCCTCTTGGAGTGATGCCGGAACGGAATAACCTCTGGGATTCCAAGTATGCCGAGGTCAAGGAATATGCCGAAACAAGAGCCAACTGGGCTAACTCCTCCAACCAGGACTACCGAGTAACCCTCTACGGCAACCGCAACTATGGCGAGACCAACGCAACGGGCTACAACATGACCTATCGCGGTGAACCATTTTTCAGTGCTGTAGCCGAGGCAGCATCTTACGGCCACGAATGGGGAAAAGGGCTGGTAGAAAATTACTCCTATAGCTTTGAACGCAATATAACGGGCAAAGTACCGAAGATTAGATCGTGGGAGAAAGACAAGATCCTTGCGCAGCCTCATTGGACACAACAAGAGGCCATAGCGTTTGCGAAAACCATTGTGGCCGATCTTTCATCCGAGGGAATCAGAATGAAATCCGGAAAGAAACTGAAAGGCGACATATACATGATGGAGGGTATCGACCGTACAAACAAGAAATATTACAGCGTCAGGGTATTCAAAGCCGATGACAAGTATTCTGCATTTTTATTGGTCGACCTGACTATCAGCAGCGATCAATCATACCATTATAATAATTTCAAAGATTAATAGCCTGGGGTGATAGTTTATTGGAATCGGCTACATCCGCGCAAACATGTTTATCCATAATTGTTTGAAGCCGAACGCGACATGATATGGTTCCGGTCAGGCGTCTCGGAGATCCGCCACCCCGACACCTCCACTGCACATCCCCAACTTCAACATCTCTGTAATACGCGCAAACATGTTGACCCATTATTGTTTGGAGCCGGACGCAGCATGATATGGTTCCGGTCAGGCGTCTCGGAGATCCGCCACCCCGACAGCTCCACTGCACATCCCCAACTTCAACATCTCTGTAATACACGCAAACGTGTTGACACATAATTGTTTGGAGCCGGACGCGGCATGCCGCAGTCCCTACAGGGATGGCGGATCAATTGGTTGATGGTCAGTAGTTTTTCGGTTGCAACAGGTTGATAGCCTATAGGCCAGGGGGACGAAAAAAGGCGGCGTGCCTTTGGGGGACGCCGCCGATGTATTGGAATCGGTCTTTATGGACTGATTACTTGTTTTCGGAAAGTTTTTCCTTGAGAGCAGCGAGAGCTTCGAGGTCACCGAGAGTGGTTTTCTCGATGGGCTGGTTGAGCATGGGGGTCTCTTCAGCACGCTTAGCAGCGGAAGCGGCGCGTTTAGCTTTGCGCTGTTCGTTGCGTTCTGCCTTAGCTTCGTCTTCGAAGATGCGGCTGTGTGAGAGGATGATGCGCTTGCTGTCCTTGTTGAATTCGATCACCTTGAAGTTGAGTTTTTCGTCAACCTTAGCCTGCGAACCGTCTTCTTTAACGAGGTGTTTGGGAGTAGCGAAGCCTTCAACGCCGTAGGGAAGAGCGATAACGGCACCTTTTTCAACCATTTCGATGATTGTTCCTTCGTGAACGGAACCAACGGTGAAGATGGTTTCAAATACGTCCCAGGGGTTCTCTTCGAGCTGTTTGTGGCCGAGAGAGAGACGACGGTTGTCCTTGTCGATTTCGAGAACCTGAACATCGATGTCGGCACCGATCTGAGTGAATTCGCTGGGGTGTTTGATCTTCTTGGTCCAAGAGAGATCGGAGATGTGGATGAGTCCGTCAACGCCCTCTTCGATTTCAACGAATACACCGAAGTTGGTGAAGTTGCGCACTTTAGCTGTGTGCTTGGAACCAACGGGGTATTTGGTTTCGATGTTTTCCCAAGGATCGTTCTTGAGCTGCTTGATGCCGAGGCTCATCTTGCGGTCCTCGCGGTCGAGGGTGAGGATAACGGCTTCAACTTCGTCGCCAACTTTCATGAAGTCCTGAGCAGAGCGGAGGTGCTGGCTCCAAGACATTTCGCTAACGTGGATAAGACCTTCAACGCCGGGGGCGATTTCGATAAACGCACCATAGTCGGCCATAACGACTACGCGGCCGTTAACTTTGTCGCCAACTTTGAGTTCGGGATCGAGAGCGTCCCAAGGATGGGGCATGAGCTGCTTGAGACCGAGTGCGATACGTTTCTTTTCGTCGTCGAAGTCGAGGATAACGACGTTGAGCTTCTGGTCGAGCTGGAGGATTTCCTGCGGATGGCTTACGCGGCCCCAAGAGAGGTCGGTGATGTGGATAAGACCATCAACACCACCGAGGTCGATGAACACGCCATAGGATGTGATGTTCTTAACGGTGCCTTCGAGAACCTGACCTTTTTCGAGCTTAGCGATGATTTCGCGTTTCTGCTGCTCGAGTTCAGCCTCGATAAGAGCTTTATGCGACACAACGACATTCTTGAATTCCTGGTTGATCTTTACAACCTTGAATTCCATGGTCTTGCCAACGTAAACATCGTAGTCGCGGATGGGGCGTACGTCGATCTGTGAGCCGGGGAGGAAAGCCTCGATACCGAACACGTCGACAATCATGCCGCCTTTTGTACGGCATTTGATGAAGCCCTTGATGATTTCGTCTTTTTCCAAAGCCTCGTTGATGCGGTCCCAAGAGCGGGCAGCACGGGCCTTGCGGTGTGAGAGGATAAGCTGACCTTTCTTATCTTCCTGGTTTTCGATGAAAACTTCTACAGTGTCGCCAACCTTGAGGTCGGGGTTGTAGCGGAATTCATTCATGGGGATGATACCGTCTGATTTGTAGCCGATGTTAACCACAGCCTCACGTTTGTTGAGGGCGATGATGGTACCTTCGATTACTTCTTTGTCCTTAACGGTGTTGAGAGACTCGTCGTAGGTCTTTGTGAGCTCTTCGCGAGTCTTTTCGCCCTGAGCATCTCCGTTCTCATAGGCTTCCCAATCGAAATCTTCGATGGGCGAGTTTTTTACTTCTTCAGTCATTTAAATAAGTTAATAAATAAGGTTAATTAAAGCGCATTTCCCACCCACGCACGGGCGCGTGAGGGCAAATGCGCTGCAAAGATAGCTATAATTTTCTATTCCACAATTATTTCGGAGAAAAAAGCTGTGAGTTTATCACCACGATATGGTGATGTCGTCGACGGCATAGTAGGCCGGCAATGAGTATCCGTAGCCATTGTCGGCACCTCCGGCCTGGTTAAGACGCAGTTCGACGATCGGGCCGAGTTCAGAGAGGTTGTCCCATTTGATCCAGCGGTCGGGGACATATTCGGTGGTTGCGAATGTCATGGTCACGGTGCCAACTTCGTTTCCTTTGGCATCGAAGCCGGTGGCATAGTAGGTCACGTCTTCCGACAGAGCCGGGCTGAGGGGATTTCCGGAAACGGCAACGGAGTAGAAATAGCATGTGGAGGTCACATACAGGCTTTCGACCGTACGAGCTTTACCGTCGGCGAACTTGAAAATTGGCCGTCCGTCCCCGTAGGGATATACAAGGTCGAGATAGCCGAAAGTGGTCAGGAAGTTGTCGGAGCCATTGTTTCCGCCGCCTGTTGTGCTCTCGCCTGTGATATTGGGGTTGTAGACATAGAGGTCGTAGGTGAAGTATCCATAGGAATCCTGATCGAGGGAGTTGGCATTGTAGGAGCTTACGAACCAAGGATATCCCCATCCTCCCATAAAGCCATCGGGGCCTTCGGTTGTGAGCTGCGTGGTCTGGTCCACCCACATGTATCCGCTGTTCATCAGCGATGTTGTAGAGGTGGTTCCGGGAGCATAATTATGGATCGAGAGAGCGTCCCATTCGGCACCTTCAAAGGTCAGGGTCACAAGGTTCATAGCTTCGACCTTCAGCTCCGTCATCGTGGAGAGGTTTCCTTTCAGGCCTATGAGGGTAATGGTTCCTGAGGTCTCGGCATAAGTGTTGGCGGCAACGGGGGCGGTCACTGTCATCTCAGAGCCATTGACAGCCACTCGCCATCCGTCGGGCTTTGTGAATGTGAGTTTGTCGATACCATTGAGGGTCAGCTGGTAGGTCTTTGTATCACCATAGTTGAAGCGACCTTCCGGCCCATTGATCAATATAGAGATCTGCTGGTTCTTAGGCACCTGTATCACGCTGCCGTTGGCGAGAGTGAACTCAACATAGTCGTCGTGGGAATTGTCGATGCCCGAGAAGATAGAATCGCCGTCCACGCCCTGAGCCACGACACCGGTCGAAGTCCAGGTCGAGCCGCCGTCGGTCGAGATCTCCCACTGATGAGTAGCGTCGTTGATGCGCACCTCGGGAGCAATGGCATCGCGTCCATCCTCAGCGTTAGCCTTAACCATCTGTCCGCCTACGGTCAGGAACTCATCGTCGAGAGTCCAATACCAGTTCCCGTCCGAGTGTTGCTTCACGGACACAGCCGGAGCATTGACGCCATCAACGCCGTTGCGGATTACAGCTTCCGTTCCGTTTGAGAATGTGATCTTGTATCCATCGGCGTTTGTTGTCACGTCGGTCACATATACATTACTCTGCAATGCATCCACTATTTGCTGTAGCGCCGAGATATTGGTATTGGCCACTGTGACGGCTTCTTCGAGTGCTGTCACGCGCGAATCAAGATCGTCGACCTTGTTCCATAGATCGTCGTCATTGTAACATCCGGTTGTTCCGGTGGCCAGCGATGCAGCCACGAGTACTCCGGCAAGGATTCTGAATGTTCGTTTCATTTCGTTGTTATTAAAAGGTTAAAAAATAAAAGTCCGCTGCAACCTCCCGGGGCGCAACGGCACAACAACGAAAATCCAAAGCCGGACAGGCATCACATCTGCGGAGTCCGGCAGCATGGGATGAAAATCCGGTTTTGATTTTCACCCGTACACCCGCAGGCGGCAATCACAAAGGCAAAAGGCAGGTCTTCTGGCTCGTCCGGAGGATTGCCGCCTTCCCGGCGCATTATGGCACCAGTGGCTTTTCAGCAAGCTCCATCCACCGCCTATAGGCGCGGATAATAATGGACTTACAGCAACGGGTATTGCCGCAGATTCACACTGCGTTCCCTTTTCAGACCGGGAATCCGGTCACCAATTGCGATGCAAAAATACGAAAGAAAAGCAATCTTAACAAATTTTTGCTAACAAAAAGAAATTGTTTTAAATTTGCCACCATGAAAGAAAGAGTACTGATAGTTACGAAATTTTACTACCGTCGCGGCGGTGACTGCATATATGCGTTGAATCTTGAGCAGATGCTCCGGCAACAGGGACACGAGGTGGCTGTCTTCGCCATGGACTATCCTGAGAACAACGGCAGCGAATGGTCCGCCTACTGGCCATCCGAAATCAGCTTCAGCGGAGGTGCCGGACAAAAGCTGGCGGCTCTGAAACGCACTCTCGGAACGGGCGACGTGAAAACGTGTTTCGACAGAATACTGAAAGATTTCAAACCCGACATCGTACATCTCAACAACATCCATTCCTATATCTCTCCGGTTGTGGGGCGCATGGCTCGTCAGGCCGGAGCAAAAGTGGTCTGGACACTCCATGACTACAAGCTTCTCTGTCCGGCCTATTCATGTCTGCGCGAGGGACAACCATGCGAATTGTGCTTCCATTCGAAATGGCCTGTAGTGCGGACAAAATGCATGAAAGGCTCAATGGCGGCAAGCGTAATAGCATTTATCGAGGCCCGACACTGGAACCGACGCAAGCTGGAGAGCGTGACCGACGCATTTGTCTGCCCAAGCGGCTTCATGGCCGAGAAGATGGCTTCCGGCGGCTTCAACAAGAATAGGCTGAAGACCCTGTGCAACTTCATAGCACCGGAGATGGCCGAACGCTATCGCAAGATCGACAACACGACGCCACAAGAGCGCGACTACTATTGCTACGTGGGGCGCCTGTCGGAAGAAAAGGGCATCGCCACTCTTCTGAAGGCCGCTTCGGAGCTGCCATACAAGTTCAAGGTGGCCGGCGACGGTCCTCTGGGCGATGAGCTGCGCCGCAAGTTCGGTGCTTGCAGCAATATCGAATTTCTCGGCATGCTATCCTCCGAGGATGTCAAAACGCTGCTATATGGCGCACGTTTTTCCGTGATGCCATCAGAATGTTATGAAAACAATCCGCTCGGGGTGATCGAATCATTCTGCGCCGGCACCCCCGTAGTGGGCGCTTCCATCGGCGGCATTCCGGAATTGATCAATCAAAGCCGTGGAATGACATTCCGCAGCGGCGACGCCGCAGATCTGGCCAAAGCGATCAACAAAGCGTGGGCCACGGATTACGACCGCGCGGAAATACAACGGGGAGCCCTCATTGAGTTCTCCCCGGAGAAGTATTATCAGAGATTGATCTCCGAAATTTACCGTTGATCATTATTTCATTCCTGATCCTCTTGGGCAGCACCCGGGCGTTTCCAACCGCGACGCGGACGTATCATAGGATCGTCCTTGCGCGGCAAAGCCGGTTTTTTCCCCACAAGCATCTTCAGGGCATGCTCGTTGCGACGGCGTGCAAGGGGATTCTCGCTGTTGTCAGCTTCGGACTTGGGAGCGTCGGGAGCGAAAGGCTTGCGGCGGTCTGAGAAGATGGTGCGGTTGCGCGGCGAGGCGGCTTTCTTGCCACCAAAACCCTCGCGACGGGCTTCGGCACGCCATTCGGAGTCGGCCATACGGCGCGGTTTCTTGCGGTCGTCCTTATCCTTATGTTCCGTCCGGATCGATCCACCCTGCGCACGGAACGACTTGTAATCGCCGTCGAAGATTATGTATTCGCGCAGCTCGCATTCCAGCGCACCGTTGTATAGCGGCAGTTTCACAGAAGGGCTGAGCCCTATCTTGCGGAAATATTCCTCACGATAGCCAATGATCCATGCATGATAGCCACGGAACACGTGCTTGAGCTTGGCTCCGATCATGGCATACAGGCCATCCATATCGTCGGCACTGATACGCTCGCCATAGGGAGGGTTAGTGATCATCACACCGTCGGCAGGAGCGTCAGTCCACTGCGACAGCGGCTTCACCTGCAGATCTATGTATTTTGCCACACCGGCGCTCTTGGCGTTTTCGGTAGCTATGGCGATAGCTTTCGGCGATATGTCGGCTCCGATTATAGGATGCTGGACGGTACGTTCGGCTGAGTCGTCATTGTATATGGAATCGAACAGATCAGCGTCGAAGTCGGGCCATGCCTCGAATGCGAAACGGCGGCGATAGATGCCGGGATTGATTCCGGCAGCGATCAAAGCGGCCTCAATCAGGAATGTGCCGCTGCCACACATGGGATCGACCAGGGGACAGTCGCCTCTCCATCCGCTCTTCAGGATTATACCGGCGGCGAGCACCTCATTGATCGGTGCTTCTGTCTGGGCCACACGATAGCCACGTTTGTGGAGGGATTCGCCGGAAGAATCGAGCGAAACGGTGACGCGTTCACCGGCTATGTGCACGTTGATCATCACATCGGCATCCTGCAGGCGCACACGCGGACGGCTTTCGGGACCGAATTTGTCGCGGAAATAGTCAACGATACCATCTTTGACCCTGTAGGTCACATAGCGTGAGTGGGTGAATTCCTCGGAATTGGACACGGTGTCGATGGCGAATGTCTTGTCAAGCGACAGAACTGAGCTCCAGTCATATTCCTTGATCAGGGAATAGAGCTCATCGGGATCGGCAGCGGTGAACTTATAGATAGGTTTCAGAATACGCAAAGCTGTGCGGCAACACATATTGGCGCGGTAAAGAATCGCCAGATCTCCCTGGAATGACACCATGCGGCGTCCCGGCTCCACATTTTTCGCTCCTATCGAGCGAAGCTCTTCGGCCAACACATCTTCCAGTCCCTGAAAGGTCTTGGCTACCATTTCAAACTCTTGCATACTCATAAAATCAAATATCGCGTTTATTATGGCGCAAAGTTACCATTTCCGACGCAAAAATACAAGCATTTCGGCCCATAGAGGGTGGCTGTTCAAAAAAGAGTTGCAGAAACCATCGGGAATTTGTAATTTTACATCTTATTAGCGACAATCCACCGCAGAGACACCTTCCATCACCAAAATGAAACAGCTGCTGCCAATAACCCTATCCATAGCCCTTCTGTCGGCCATCTCCTGCTCCGGTGGAGCAAGCCACGGCGACAATGCAGAGCCGATGGACATCGGGGATTTCGACCTCGACACGGACAGCGTCAGCCTCTATGACAATCCGCTGGCCGAACTGCCCGAACCCACGATACCGATGCCGTTCAAGCGCATGGGTAACTACGCCAAAGTTTTCAACGACAGCAACTACATCCATTGGAAGGAGGCCGAGCGCATCGGTCTGTCACCGCTCACCGACACCCGTTCCCACTGGAATCTGAACGTACCGCTTGAGAAGATTGCCTCCTGCAAGGACTTCTACGTTGAGCCGCTGACTTATTCACGTCCCTACCTGATCCCACAGGCAGCCGCGATGCTCCACGAGATAGGACGTCGCTTCAACGACTCGATAGCGGCCCGTGGGGGCGGCGATTACCGCATAAAGGTGACGAGCGTACTGCGCACGCCTGAATCTGTGGCGCGGTTGAAACGTCGCAACCGCAATGCGGTCGATTCGTCCGTCCATCAGCTTGCCACGACGTTCGACATCTCCTATTCGCGGTTTGCATGTTTCAGCGACCGCAAACCCCGTGCCATGGCCGACCTCAAAGGCGTTCTTGCCGAGGTTCTGCTGGCTATGCGCGACGAGGGCAAATGCTGGATCAAGTATGAGATCAAGCAACCGTGTTTCCACATCACTGTCCGTGACCAAAACAAATAGCCATGACCGATCCGAACCTTACAGACCCAACCGACAAGCAGACCCCGTCCACCCCTACCCGGCCTAAAAAGCCGCTGTGGCGCAGACTGATCCGATGGATCTGCCTGAGCGTGATCATTGTCATGGTACTGCTGGCCGCAGTTGTCACAATAGGCTTGTGGTATCTCACGCCGGAACGCCTGACACCGCTTGTCAACCGATATGCCAGCGAATATCTCAACGCCGAGGTCAGAGCCTCCCGTGTGGAGCTTACTTTCTGGTCCACATTCCCACGTTTCGACATTGCTGTCGACAGCCTTGACATCGTGAGCCGCAGTCTTGACGGCCTCCCGGAAATGGAGCGCGACAAGCTACCGGCCGATGCCGACTCCCTTCTGAGCCTCGAACGCTTCTCGGGTGGGATCCACGTCATGAAAATACTGACAGGCGACGTTGAGCTCTACGATATCGAGCTGACCAATCCGCGTGTGAATCTGGTGGTGGCCAACGACTCGATCAACAATTTCAACATCGTGCCCCCATCGGAGGAATCGTCCGAGCCCTCGGCAATGAAGATATCCTTCAACCGGTTTGCGCTTAATGGATCGATGCCCGTGCGCTACCGCGCCCCGGCCGACTCCATCGACTTCACCCTGACATTGGACCGCACGGAGCTTTCCAACGAGACATCGCCGCTCTACGACATAGCCCTGTCCGGCAACACCGGAGCCAGGATCTCCAGCCTGAACATACCCAAAGTGCCGTTCAGCATCAACGGCAAACTGACTCTCGACATCAATGATCCGCGCCAGATCGAGCTATCCGGTTTCACGCTGGCCTTGCTTGGCTTCCGCGCCGAATTCAATGCGAAGATCAACATGTCGGACGACTTGCTCGTGGACCACTTCGACATACGTCTGCCACAAGTCGAAGTGGCGCGGCTGTTAGACTTGCTGCCGGAGAAAATGACCGGGCCTCTGAGCAAAATCGACACCGACCTGACCATCGACCTCGCGTTGCGGATGCTCGAGCCCTATCGTCCGGCATCCTCGTCGGGACTGCCTCGCGTGCAGACAGATATCGAGGCCAAGGCATCGCGGCTCAACTTCGGCCAGATGCACCTGACGGATATCGACATGTCGGCCTCGGCGATGATCGACCCCGATGATCCCGACCGCTCAACCATCGACATAGAGCAACTCAAGGTGATAGGAAAAGCCATGGGATTCAAAGTGAGCGCAAGGATAAGCCAGCCAATCTCCGACCCTTATGTGGAGGGCAATTTCAGCGGCGGACTGTCGTTCGACCGCTTGCCGGCGCAACTGCTTCAGAAGCTTCCGGCCACGATCCACGGTTTGCTGCGCGGTGACGCCGATTTCCGTCTGCGCATGAGCCAGCTGACCCCCAAGCAGTTCCACCGCGTGAAGATCGACGGCGAGCTGAGCCTGACCGATTTCAGTGCAGCCATGAACGACGGCACCGCCGACACCTATATCCACTCGGCCACTTTCAATCTCGGCACCAATTCCCGTCGTCAGTATGGCGACAATCTGGTGGACTCTATGCTGACGGCATCGCTCAACATCGACACAATATCGTTCCGTATGCCCGGTCTGCAGTTGGCCGGACGCGGCCTTTCGGCCAACGTAGGATCCAAGAACGTCGGCTCGTCGTCCGACACCACTCAGATCAACCCCATCGGAGGTTCAATACGTGCCGGACTGATCACCCTCAATGCCGACAGCGCCAACACGCGAATCCGCCTGCGCGAGGCCGTGGTCGGAGGATCGCTCCGCCGCTACAACAGCGATGCACGCAGTCCGCAACTCGATCTTCTGGTACAGGCCCGGCGAATGTCGCTGCGCGATTCGCTGATGCGTGCCAGCGTGAGCAATGCCCGGGCCACTCTGCGACTGAATCCGCGCACACGCCATCAAGTCTCGCCGCGATTGCAGGCTCGGATCGACTCCCTGGCCGCCATACATCCGGAACTGTCGACCGATTCGCTGACTACTCTGGCTCGGAAATCGCTCCGGAGAACCCGTTCGCACAATGCCGGCATGGACGAGCGAGAGAACATTGACTTCGGCGTTGACAACTCACTGGCATCATGGCTGCGCCTGTGGCAACTGTCGGGAACGCTGTCGGCCGACCGCGCACGATGCTACACACCGCTGTATCCGGCACGCACCTCGCTGACACATCTCGACATGTCGTTCTCCACCGACTCCGTGATCCTGCGCGACACCCGTCTGGAGACCGGCAAAAGCGACTTCACAATCAATGGCTCGATCCACAACATATCCCGAGCGCTGACATCACGCGTTGGTTCGCCCATCGACATTCGCTTTGATGTGGAGTCCGACACCATTGACATCAATGATCTGACCGCCACCCTGATCCGTGGCGCAGCCTATTCCGAAGGCCTGACTCCCGAAGGCATGGCAACCGACGATGACGACAACGACAACATCGACCTGCCGGAAACCGCCGATGACACCGAAGTGGCTGCCGTGGTGATCCCGTCAAACATCAATGCCGAACTGCGCATGAAAGCCCGTCATATCCACTACGGTGACATGTGGCTCGACAACTTCGACGGCGATGTCAACATCTACGACGGGGCCTTGTCGCTCGACCGGCTGCAGGCATTCACCGACATGGGCTCCATGCAGCTGACAGCCCTCTACTCCGCACCCACACGCCACGACATCTCTTTCGCCGCCGGCATGAACATAGCCAAGCTCAATCTCCACAAGGTTCTCGGCATGATGCCGGAGATCGATTCCATTATGCCTATGCTCAACTCCGTGGAGGGCATAGTGGATGCAAAACTTGCGCTGACAACCGATCTGGACTCGCTGATGAACATCCGCTTCGAAACACTCGACATGGCTCTGCAGCTCTCGGGCGACAGCCTTGTGCTGCTCGACTCCGAAACGTTCCGCACCGTGGCCAAATGGATGCTCTTCAAAAACAAACAACGAAACATGATCGACCACATGGACGTTGAAGTAATGATCCACAACGGCTGGCTCGATCTCTATCCGGTGGTGTTCGACATGGACCGCTACCGCCTCGGCATTGTAGGAAACAACGACATGAACCTCAACCTCGACTACCACGTGGCCGTTTTGAAATCGCCGCTGCCATTCAAGTTCGGAATCAACATAAAGGGCACCCCCGACGACATGAAGATTCGCCTCGGCAAAGCCCGTCTGAACGAGAAATCAGTGGCCTCACAGCGGTTGCTGACCGATTCTATCCGCGTCAACCTGCTGTCGGAGATCCGACGCACTTTCCGCCGCGGTGTGCGTAAGGCCGGGACCACGGGACTGAAGATGCAACGTGCAGCCCACTCATCGGCTGCCGGCGACGACGACCTCGACACCCTGTCGGCCGCCGACTCCGCCGCATTCATCCGCGAGGGGCTGATTGAGGCGCCCGAAGGCTACATTGACCCCGAAAACGCCCCGGCCGACGGATCGTCAAAGCCTGTCGGCAATCCGGCGAAACCCGACAGCAACGCCACAATCCCTTCATCAAAAAAGAAACGCTGAACAATGTATAATTCCGCCATTCAACGATACCTCCTGCGCCAGTCCCAGATAACACTAACCCCACGTGTAGCTCTGATCGACATGGACGGCACGCTCTATGATTCCATGCCATCCCATGCCCGTGCGTGGCAACAGATGATGCGCGAGGTGGGGGTAGAGGTGCCGATCGACGACTTCTTCATGTTTGAGGGACGCACCGGTGCATCCACCATCAACATCCTCTTCAACCGCGCTTTCAACCGCGATGCCACACCCGACGAATGCAAGCTGCTGTACCGGCGAAAGACCGAGCTTTTCGCGGAAATGCCGCCAGTCAAGCCCATGCCCGGTGCCCGCGAGTTCCTGGAGTTCATGCAGCAGGCCGGAATACGCCGTGTCCTCGTCACCGGATCGGGGCAGCGCACTCTGATCGACCGCCTTGAGCGCGACTTCCCCGGGGCTTTCTCCCCCGACTTGATGATCACCTCGCGCGATGTGACCCACGGCAAGCCGGATCCCGAACCCTATCTCGCTGCCATGCGCATGGCCGGAGCGCAGCCAAACGAATGCATAGTGGTCGAGAACGCGCCTCTTGGAGTGGAATCGGGCAGTCGTGCCGGAGCATTCACAATAGGCGTAACCACAGGGCCAATCCCGGCAGAAGCTCTTGAAGAAGCCGGTGCCGACATCGTGTTCCCATCCATGCCCTACTTCGCCGATAGCCTACCAATGCTGATCTATGGCATGATAACGACAATGAACAACTATAACTGACCAAAAACATTCACCCCCCGACATGTCCGACACCTCACTGATATTCACCGATTGCGTGGCATCCTCTCTTGCCGGCATCATTGAGAAAGAGAAACCAAAAGGCATATTCATCATCGCCGACAGCAATACCTCACCGCTGATAGCTCGTCCGCTGATGGATAATTGTCAAGCTCTCGACTCCGCACGGCTGATAACTGTCGACGCCGGTGACGAGAACAAAAACATTGATGCCCTGGCCTCGATCTGGAGCCGGCTGTCAGCTGAAGGCGCCACACGTCATTCCATGGTGGTCAACATAGGCGGCGGAATGGTGACCGATATGGGAGGATTTGCTGCCGCCACGTTCAAACGCGGAGTGCGATGCGTCAACATACCCACAACCCTGCTCGGAGCTGTCGACGCGGCTTTAGGCGGCAAAACAGCCGTCAACTTCGCCGGACTCAAGAACGAGATCGGAGTGTTCGCCAACCCGTTGGCCGTGATTGTCAACGCCAGATTTTTCGCAACGCTCCCTGCTGCCGAACTGCTCTCCGGCTACGCCGAACTCCTCAAACACGCCCTGCTGGAAGGAGCTGACGCCTTGGCCGAGGCTCTCGACTTCGACCTCTCAAACCCCGACTACGACCGACTGCAACAGCTGCTCGAACGCAGCATAAAGGTCAAACAGCGCATAGTGGCCGAAGACCCCCACGAACACGGAATCCGGAAAGCCCTGAACCTCGGTCACACCGCAGCCCATGCATTCGAATCGCTGGCAATGGAAAAGGACTCCCCCGTACCCCATGGCCATGCCGTGGCATGGGGGCTCGTCGTCGACCTCGTGCTCTCGCGCATGCTCAAAGGTCTCGACACACAGATCCTGCACGCCGTGGCATCATACGTCGACACACACTACCCATCGCCATCAGCCCTTTGCTCCGACTACGACCGTCTCCTGCAACTGATGCGCCATGACAAGAAAAACATCACAGCCGACTCCATAAACTTCACCCTCCTGCAAGCCGCCGGATCGCCGGTGATAGACTGTGAGGTTGCCCCTGCCGACATCACCGCAGCCATCGACATCTGCCGCGATCTGCTCCATGCCTGATCAGCGACCGCCAACCCCCTGCCGCAACAGACCATAATCCCCCCTCGCCTGTAGGGACTACTCGGGGTCACCGCACTCCGTGCGGTTGGCCGAAATCATCGTCAATGGAATGGTTCGATAGGCCGGTATCATCGCCAATGGGGTAGTAATTACCCCTCTCGCCTGTAGGGACTGCGGCATGCCGCGTCCGGATAATACCCGGATAACACCCGGATAATCAATCCATTCGCACAGCTATACGGAGCCGGACGCGCCATGGCGCAGTCCCTACAGGAGAGCCCCCGACAGGGCTGATGAATGTGGCGAATGAATCCGGACACAAATCACCAACGCCATGTCGGGGCTGCTCGGGGTCACCGCACTCCGTGCGGTTGTCCGGAATCATCATCGCCAACTGGGGACGTAATTATCCCCCCTCACCTGTAGGGACTGCGGCATGCCGCGTCCGGAAAACACCCGGAAAATACCCGGATAATCAATATGTTTACACGGATGGACGGAACCGGACGCGCCATGGCGCAGTCCCTACAAGCAAGAGTGGATATGCCTTAGTCACGTTAGTCATCTTAGTCATCTTAGTCATCTTAGTCACTTTAGTCACCGTGACTAGAGCGACTAGACTGACTAGAGTGACTAGAGTGACTAGAGTGACTAGGTTGAATATTTTTTTGAATCGAAAACGCAGAAAAGCACACAAAGGGCAGTTTTGTGTCGTAACTTTGTATCACAGACATACAGGGAGCCATATAACCAACAGCTCCGGCGTTACTGACAGCCACCTCCGGATATATATATTATATATAGGAGAGAGTTGGAAGAGGGAGAGAGTGTTCAATAATTTAGCATAGCTAAATATTTCCCTATTATGATTTTTTGCAATGCTGACAGAAACAAGTAGCGTTGGTCAGCCATAGTATTATCAAGTGGCGTAGGCTGAACTGAGTGTTATCAAGTAGCGTAGGCAAAACTGGAGTGAAACACGGACAACGCTGAAAACCTCGGCTACGAACAATCACTGCCACCGCCATATATCCCTGCTACGCCATAATTGCAAATCACCCATGCCTGTCGGGATTGGTCGGGGTCACCGCACTCCGTGCGGTAGGCCGGAAGCATCAGCAACGGGAGCCGTAATCATTTCCCCCGTTGCCTGTAGGGACTGCGGCATGCCGCGTTCCGGATAATGTCAGAATAACACCCGGATAATCAACTTATTTGCACGGCTGGACGGGGTCGGACGCGCCATGGCGCAGTCCCTACAGGAGAGTCCCCCGACAGGGCTGATGAATGTGGCGAGTGAAGCCGGACACAATCGGTTGATGCGAATTATCGATGAAATGATGAACTTGTATGTACCGTTAACAGGAATTGCCGTATAACTAATTATTTTGTATATTTGTGAAAAGAAGTCTACAGTATGGGCTTGATTTTATTCATAGGAGTTGTTATCCTGATGCTATCGCTGATACCGACATCCGGATGCAAGGTGGAACGCAAGTCGTACACTCGTAGTTCGCGCTCCAAAGTCCTGCCGTGGCTTGATAAGAAACGCAGGAAAAAACATTCCAGATAAGGCTGGACGCGCCACAGGGGAGCCCCCGACAGGGCTGATGGATGGGGCGAGTGAAGCCGGATGCAAATCACCAATGCGGCAGTCCCGACAGGGTGGTTGTGCTTTAGTCATTTTATTCGCGTTATTCACTTTAGTCATGTTAGTCATGGTGACTAAAGTGACTAAGGTGACTAAGGTGACTGAGGGATGTGGATGGGGGTGGGGTCAGTCGGTGAGCTGGCATATGATCAGCAGGAGCATCACGCCGGCTACCAGGGCGTAGGTGGCTTGTTTCTGGAATCCGTGGGCGTGGGTTTCGGGTATCATCTCGTCGGAGAGGACGTAGAGCATGGCACCGCCGGCGAGGCCGAGCAGGAAGGGGAGCAGGGCTGTGGATATGCCGCCGATGCAATAGCCTGTGTAGGCTCCGGCAATCTCGATGGCGGCGATGGCGAGTGCCACCATCATGGTGCGCAGACGGCTTACGCCGATCAGGAGCAGCGGAGTGACCACAACAAGGCCTTCTGGGATGTTTTGCAGGGCTATGGAGATGGTGACGGCCCATGCGTTGTCAATGTCGTGGCCGTCGAATGTGATGCCTGTTGCCATGCCTTCGGGAAATTTGTGGATGGCGATGGCGGTGACAAAGAGCAGTACGCTGCCTGTGGTGCGGTTGCCGGCAGGGTGGCTTTCCATCTCTCCGAGTCCGGTCAGCGAATGGAGGTGGGGTGTCAGAATGTCGATGTAGCTGATCAGGACCACCCCGGCAGCGACTCCGGCGGCCACTTGCCACCATCCGCTGTTGCCGGCGGTCTCGAGTCCTTCGAGGATGAGGCATACGATGGCGGCTCCGAGCATCATTCCGGCGCAGAAGCCGAGGAAGATATCGTTGAGCTTATGGGGGATCCGGCGGAAGAAGAATCCGACCAGCGATCCCAGTAGTGAGGCGGCACCCAGTGCGAGCGCGCTAATTGTTATATCGGACATCATAGTGTTGGCAAAGTTAATGATTCGACATCGTTAAAACGGAAGTCAGGCCATAAATGTTGCGTGAAATCTTGCGACGGCATGTTTCGCTGTGTTGAAAAAAAATGCTACATTTGCCGGCGATGAAGCAATGGCGCGAGCGGAGAGTTGCAATGGCGATGGCGGTGATGGCTGCCGTCGCTCTGCTGTGTGCTGCCGGATGTCTGCTGACGGGGTCGGTAGATATCCCGGCTGCCGACGTGTGGGGTGCCATGACCGGCGGCGACGTTGCCAAGGGTACATGGCGTGTCATCGTGACGGAGACCCGTGTGCCTATGATGCTGACGGCGGCTGTGGCCGGAGCGTCGCTTGCCGTGGCCGGACTGTTGCTGCAGACCTGCTTCAACAATCCTCTGGCCGGTCCGTCGATACTGGGCATCTCGTCCGGGGCATCGCTGGGTGTGGCTATCGTTGTGCTCGCATTCGGCGGCATGGTGGCCGAGCAGTGGGGGCAGTACCTCAATGTGGTGATCGGAGCCATAGCCGGAGCTGCCGTCGTGCTGGGACTTCTCATGCTGATGGCGAGGGTGGTCCGATCGGCGGCCATGCTGCTTATCGTCGGGATCCTTGTGGGCTATTTCGCCTCGTCGGGGATCTCCCTGCTCAACTACTATTCCACGCAGGAGAGCGTCTATTCGTTCACTATATGGGGGCTCGGCTCCTTTGCCGGAGGCTCATCGGGGCGAGTGCTGGCGTTTGTGTGTTTCGGACTGCCGGTGGTGGCAGTCGCGATGCTGTTCGTCAAGCCCCTTAACGCCATGCTGCTTGGCGAGCGTTATGCCGCCAGCCTCGGCATCGACATGCGCCGCACGCGTCTGCTGCTGCTCATAGTCTCTGGATTGCTCACCGCCGCCGTGACGGCCTTCTGCGGCCCGATCGGTTTTCTGGGGCTTATCGTGCCCCATATATCCCGGATGATGCTCCGCACCTCCAACCATGCCGTGCTGCTTCCTGCCACGGCTCTCTGCGGCGCGGCCACGGCGTTGCTATGTGCCTATATCTCCGTGGCGGCAGGTCGCGGTGGGGTAGTGCCTATCAATGCCATAACCCCGGTGATCGGAGTGCCAGTGATAATCTACGTTATTCTCAACCGCAAAAAGCTTCACTATTTTGACTGACGACATTCAGGATACGGCTCTCGCCCCGGCACTCTCGGCCAGGGGGCTCGTCATAGGCTACCGCGATGGACGGCGACCGGCCGTGGAAGTGGCCACCGGGATCGACGTCTATCTGCCGCAGGGATCGGTGACCTGTCTGCTGGGTCCCAACGGAGCCGGAAAGTCCACGCTACTGCGCACTATCTCCGGTCAGCAGCGCCCCCTGGCCGGCGAGATCCTCGTGGGTGGCAGCCCTTTGGAGGCAATGAGCCTTGGCGAGGTGGCACGCCGGATGAGCGTGGTCTACACGGATCGCACCAATGCCGGAGCCTTGACCGTGAGAGAGGCCGTGGGGCTTGGCCGCCAACCCTACACCGGGTTCTTCGGGCGGTTGTCCGACGGCGACCGGCAGATCGTGGACGAGAGCATCCGAGCCGTCGGCGTGGAGGCGCTGGCCCGTCGCCACATGGCAACGCTCAGCGACGGCGAACGTCAGAAAGTGATGATAGCCCGTGCCCTCGCGCAGCGCACACCGGTGATGATCCTCGACGAGCCGACCTCGTTTCTCGACGTGGCGAGCCGTCTGGAGATCATGGAACTGCTCCGGATGCTGGCACGCGATTTCAATACGGCAGTTCTGCTGAGCACCCACGATGTGGCCTCGGCGCTGACCGTGGCCTCGCGCCTGTGGCTCATGCCCGGCAACCGGAGGCTGATAGCCGGAACCACAGATACGCTCCTGGCCGACGGCAGCCTTCCCTCGCTGTTTGCCGGACGCAATGTGAGATTCGATGCCGTGGCCATGGACTTCCGGCTCGGTCAGTGACGGGGATTCGGAGTGTTATGTTTTGTTAATTAATCATTGTTTCGTATCTTTGCCGGGCAATGGAACCGAAAAAAGCACTGTTGATCATCAATCCAATATCCGGGACAGGCCGCAAACAGGGGCTTGACCGGCGTGTCGCCGACCATCTCGCCCATGCCGGGATCTCGGTCGACACGGCTCTGACCCGTGGAGCCGGCGATGCCACGATGCTTGCCGGCAATGCCGCCCTGCACGGATACGACATTGTAATTGCCGCCGGAGGCGACGGAACCGTCAACGAAACGGCCATGGCCCTCTGCAACACGGGAGTGACACTCGGCATAATCCCCTGCGGATCAGGCAACGGGCTTGCAAGACACCTGAACATTCCGGTCGACATACGGTCGTCGCTCGACGTGATAGCCGCCGGACGCAGCGAGATATGCGACAACGGCGAGGCCAACGGACGCAAATTCTTCTGCACATTCGGCATGGGCTTCGATGCCACCGTAGGTCACAAGTTCGCTCAGTCGAAGCAACGCGGACTGATGACCTATCTGAGCACGACGTTTTCGGAATACCGCAACTACGTGCCTGAGGAATATGAGATCACAGCCAACGGCCAGGTGCTGACCGAAAGGGCTTTCGTGGTCGCCGTCTGCAACGCCTCGCAATATGGCAACAACGCCTATATAGCCCCCCATGCCTCGATCAACGACGGACTGCTCGACGTGACCATAATCCATTACGGCAATAAGCTGACAACCGCGCTCGTGGGCATAGACCTGATGGCCGGCACCATAGAGAAAAACATGCTCATCAATACTTTCCGCGCCGACTCGCTGCGCATACGCCGCCGTCAGGCCGGTGCCGTTCACCTCGACGGAGAGCCAATGATGCTCCCCGACACCATCGACATCCGTTGCAACAAGCATTCCCTGTCCGTGTTCACCCCCGGACCTGACGCGGAGATACGCCCCCTGCTGACACCGATGATGGCAATGGTCAACGGGATCGGAACAACTCTGCGCTCCCTTATCCGCAAATAACCCCTGCCGCGCATCTGCAACAAGGCTATTTTTTGAAATGCCGCCATTATTTGCTACCTTTGCCTAACTTTTTAGTAACGAACCAGATCATACATTAAATATTATGGCATTACAATGCGGTATTGTCGGACTGCCCAATGTAGGCAAGTCGACCCTTTTCAACTGTCTGTCAAACGCTAAGGCGCAGTCGGCCAACTTCCCCTTCTGCACCATAGAGCCTAATGTGGGAGTCATCACCGTCCCCGACGACCGCCTGACACGCCTTGTCGAGATGTGCAATCCGCGAAGCGTCGTTCCGGCCACGGTGGAGATCGTCGACATCGCCGGACTGGTCAAAGGCGCTAGCAAAGGCGAAGGCCTCGGCAACAAGTTTCTGGCCAATATCCGCGAGACAGATGCCATTATCCACGTGTTGCGTTGCTTCGACGACGATAATATAACCCATGTCGACGGCACGGTGGATCCCGTCCGCGACAAGGAGATCATCGACTATGAGCTGCTGATCAAGGATCTCGAGACCGTCGAGAGCCGCATTGCAAAGACGCAGAAACAAGCCCAGACAGGCGGCGACAAGGTGGCCAAGATGCAATATGAAGTGCTCGTGAAATACCAGGAAGCCCTGCAGCGCGGTCTGCCGGCGCGATCGGTAGAGATCGAGACCCCCGACGAACAGAAATTCGCACGCGAGCTGTTCCTGCTTACAAACAAACCGGTGCTCTACGTCTGCAACGTCGACGATGCCTCGGCAGCCACCGGAAATGCCTACGTGGAAGCCGTCCGTGAGGCCGTCAAGGGGGAGAACGCGCAGATACTCATAGTGGCCGCACAGACCGAGGCCGAGATCGCCGAGCTTGAAACCTTCGAGGACCGCAAGGAATTTCTCGAATCAATAGGGCTGGAGGAATCGGGCGTGTCGCGACTGATACGTTCCGCCTACGCTCTGCTCGATCTCCAGACATTCTTCACTGCCGGAGAGGACGAGGTCAGGGCATGGACATTCATGCGAGGCAGCAAAGCTCCGAAATGTGCCGGAATCATCCACACCGACTTCGAGAAAGGATTCATCCGCGCCGAGGTGATCAAATACGACGACTATGTCACCCTCGGAAGCGAGGCCGCCGTCCGTGCAGCCGGAAAAATGAACATCGAGGGCAAAGAATACGTGGCGCAGGACGGCGACATAATGCACTTCCTCTTCAACGTCTGATCCTTCTCGGGGTCACAGCACTCCGTGCTGTAGAACCGTCATCTTATGAGCCGATACCCGGTAGGCGTCTCGGAGATCCGCCACCCCGATCTAAGGAGCATCCTCTTAGCACCTATGGTTACTCTTGGTGAACTATCGGAGAACCGGCAAATGACAAGGACGGTGTGCCGCTTTTGTGCCGACACACCGCCCTGCCGTTTCAACTATTTATTTATGAGAGCCTTATAGACTAATAATCACTATCCGTCAATAAGGACGAGGGATGTTGTTATATGATCGAAGTCTTATTCTTGCTTCGATAGTAGAACAAATGGGGGCTGGCATAGTCGCATGCCTGTCAGCTAAAAGAGATTAAAAAGTGTGAACCGTGGGCATTCAGAGCCGCGTCAGCAGGCCGTCGGGGGTCAGCCGGAGTATCCCTTCATCGAGCATCGGACGAACAGTGCTGACCACCGTCTCTATGCTCACGCAGGCCTGTGCGGCTATGTGGCCTACGCTGACGGGGGTTGTCCGCGAGGTGAGATAGAGGATGCTCTCGCGCAGGTTCTTGCTTTTTTCCGGCGATGGCTTGCGGCGGCCACGGCACACGTCGCATGTTCCGCAGTCCAAAGGATCCTTCTCGCCGAAGTATTCAAGCATCGTGGCCACCCGACATCGGCTGTCGTCGAACATGAAGCGTCGCATCGCATCGATCCTGCGCTCCATTCTCAGGCGCATATCCTCGTAGACGGTACGGGGAATCGTGATGTGGCGCGGAAGTTCACGCGAAGTAGTGAAGAAGATATAGGGAGTTGTTTTGCGCGGCACGTAATGGATGGCATGCTGCCGCTGGATCGCCAGCAGCGCATCGTAGACCTGTTGCCCCGACAGGTGGAGCTGCGAGGCTATCAGTTCCTCCGAGATGTAGATATAGTCGGCGAATAGCCCCGTGTAGGTGCGCAGAATGAGCTGGAACACGGCATCGGCTGTAGCATCGAGACGCAGGTCATAGAGCTCGCGTTTGTTCATTGTCACCATCACTCGGGAACGCGTGGTCACTTCCTCCACATACTCTATGTATCCTGCACGGGTCAGCAGCGTCAGCGAGCTGCGCACAATAGGCTGACGCAACTGGAAACGGTCGCAGAACAGGGCGAAATTGAACTCATAGAGCTGATTGTAGCCCGAGCCTACGGCCACGCCGAGGAAATTGCATGCAAGCTCATAGACGTGGCGTATGGTGTCTTTATCAGGGAAAGAATCGTTGAGCCGACGGGTGAGGGTCGACTTGTCGGGACCCGGTGAAGTGATCATCACGGCATATGATGGCAATCCGTCGCGTCCGGCACGCCCGGCCTCCTGATAATATTCCTCAAGCGACGACGGAGGATCGATGTGGACCACGGTGCGCACATCGGGCTTGTCGATACCCATGCCGAAAGCATTGGTGGCCACCATCACTCGCACCGTGCCGTCTTTCCAGCGGTTCTGGCGGTCGTTCTTCTCCTCAGCCGACAGACCGGCATGGTAGTGTTCGGCTGAAATGCCGCATTGGCGCAGATAGTCGGCAGTCTCCTTGGTGCGCCGGCGTGAGCGAACGTAGACAATGGCGCAACCGCTCGTGGCACGCAGCACTCGCAACAGCATCTGGGATTTGCTGTCGGTGTGGCGCACTATGTAGCTTATGTTGGGTCGGGAGAAGCTTTTGGCAAAGAGGTTGCGGCTGCGGAAGGCCAGACGGTCCATGATGTCGGCCGTGACCTCCGGAGTGGCCGAGGCGGTGAGGGCAAGAACAGGAGCGTCGGGGAAGTGACGGCGAAGGTCGGCGATACGCAGATAGGAGGGGCGGAAGTCATAGCCCCATTGCGATATGCAGTGAGCCTCGTCGACCACTATCAGGCTGATCTCCATCTGATGAAGCTGCTCGATAAACGCCTTGCCCTGCAGTTTCTCCGGCGACAGATAGAGGATCTTCAGCTTCCCAAGCCGGCAGCGGTCGAGCGCCAGCCGCTGTTCGGCGCGCGAGAGACCCGAATGGACGGCAGCGGCCGGGATGTCGCGTGTGCGGAGATTGTCAACCTGATCTTTCATCAGCGAGATCAGGGGCGTGACCACGAGCGTAACCCCCGGAAGCATCAGCGCCGGAACCTGAAACGTGATCGATTTTCCACCACCCGTAGGCAACAGGCCGAGAGTGTCGTTGCCGTCAAGCACCGACCCGATGATCTCGGGCTGTAGCTCGCGGAACGAGTCGTAGCCCCAGTATTGCCTGAGTATGTCCTCCGGGGTGGCCACCGGGCTTTATTTCTTGGGATGGATGCTCTTGACCAGTAGCTGGATCGAGGATGTCGCGCTCTGGTGCTTGTTGTCCTCAATGGTGAAGCAGATGTCGAACGGCTTGCGTGCATGGACGTAGGGGAAGTGTTCGGCCATGTTGAATGCTATGCCGTTGAACACCTTGCCCGACGTATCGTCGACAAGCTCGAATTTGATATGCTCCAGATTTTTACCAACGAGCTTACTCGTGCCGAAGTCCATCACATTGCGCGTGCAGAACACAGGCTTGTTGTTGCCCGGACCGAATGGATTGAACCTCCGCAGCGTGGAGATGAACGCCGGTGTGATCTCGGAAAATGTTATGAACGCATCGATGTCGAGCAGCGGTTGCAGCTGTTCGGGCTGGATGTGTTCCTTGACATATTCCTCGAAGCGGCGCGTGAACTCAGGGATGTTTTCCTCTTTCAGCGACAGCCCTACGGCATAGGGATGGCCGCCGAAGTTCTCAAGCAGGTCGCGTGAGGCATCGATAGCCTTGTAGATGTCGAAGCCCTGTACGGAGCGCGACGACCCTGTGGCCAGTCCGTTGGCAAGCGTAAGCACAACCGACGGCTTATAGTACAGCTCCGTCAGTCGCGATGCCACGATCCCTATGATTCCTTTGTGCCAGTCCTTATTGTAGATCACTATGGATTTCTTGCTGGAAACCATCTCGCCGCGCGACTCAAGGATGTCGTTGGCCTCATCGGTGATCCGCTTGTCGAGTTCCTTGCGGTCCTTGTTGTATTGGTCGATTGCCTTGCCAAGCTCATAGGCCTCGTTGACGTCGCGTGACACCAGCAGCTCAACAGCCTCCCGTCCGCTCTGCATGCGTCCCGAAGCGTTGATGCGCGGACCGATCTTGAAGATCACGTCCGAGATGGTGATCTCCTTGCCCGTCAGACCGCAGATGCGGATTATGGCGCGCAGACCCATGTTGGGGTTGGCATTGATGCGCCGTAGCCCGTGATAGGCCATGATGCGGTTCTCGTCGATCATCGGCACTATGTCGGCGGCGATGCTGACCGCCACCAGATCCAGCAGTCCCTCGAGCTCCGTTGTCGAGATCCCGTTGCTGATGGCGAACCCCTGCATGAACTTGAAGCCTACGCCGCAGCCCGACAGGTGGGGACACGGATAGGTGGAGCCTTCAAGCTTGGGGTTGAGGATAGCCACGGCATCCGGCAGCGCATCATCGGGCACGTGGTGGTCGCAGATGATGAAGTCTATGCCGAGGCTTTTGGCGTAGGCTATCTCGTCGATCGCCTTGATGCCGCAGTCGAGGATTATGATGAGTTTGATGCCATTTTGCGCCGCGATGTCGATGCTTCGGCGTGATATGCCGTAGCCCTCGTCGTAGCGCGTTGGGATGTAGTACTCGATGTTGGAGTAGAACTGCTGGAGATATTTGTACACCAGCGCGACAGCGGTCGTGCCGTCCACGTCGTAGTCGCCGTAGACCATGATCCGCTCTTTCTTACCCATAGCTTTGTTGAGCCGTCCCACCGCCTTGTCCATGTCGGGCATGAGGAAAGGATCGTGCAAGTCTTTGAGGGAGGGGTGGAAGAATTTCTCTGCTTCTTCCACGGATGTGATGCCGCGCTGTGCAAGCAATTCGCTGACAGGCGGCACATTATCAAATTTCTTAGCTAACTCTGACTCTGACTTTTGCTCTTCGGAAGTAAGGGGTAGATAATTCCATTTACTTGTCATTTATGTTATTTTTTTATTTTTCGCGATCACGGACAAGATGTTGGCTGTGAGCCGGTTCCTGTCGGGGAGGGGCAACGCTTATCCCGCCTGGAGGAGGAGAGTGGCGGCCGGAAGCCCCGGGTCGTGCATCTGCAGTGAATGACAAGCAACACGTTGCTGCCGCTGAACTATGGTCTGCGCACGATGATGCAAAGTTAGCAAAAAAAAGGCAGAAGTCATAGATCGCGGCCTTGGAATATGGGACGGCGAGATGTTAAAAAATTATATAGGATCAGTTGTCCGACGGATTGAGATGGACGTCGAGCTGAGGGAACGGGAAGTGGATGCCGTGACCCGGAAGTTCGCGGTAGAAACGTTCGTTGAAGTCGAAATAAACAGCCCAGTAATCCGTGGCCAGAACCCATGCGCGGACTGAGAGATCGACGGAGCTTTCTCCCATGTTGGAGAGAAACACCTGGGGTGCGCGGTCGGCGTTGAGCTTGACCACGGCCACCGGAGACGCTGCCTCAGGATCAACCTCGTCGAGACGGCGGATATGCTTGTGGCTGCGGTGGAACAGACGGTAGATGAATCCGCGCCGACGGGGTGTCTCGTCAGCTTCGTCGTCTGTGTCCGCCGACTTGGTTTCCGCACGCTGCTCTATGTCGGAGGCAAGGGTGGTCTTCACTATGCGGTCATCGCTCGATAGCATTCCGATTATAGCCTTGCGTGCCGTGTCGAAATCATCCCCGTAGGCCATCGATATGGTCCAGTCTATGCGGCGGTAGGCTTCTCGCGACCAGTTGTTGATCGACGATGTGGAGAGGCCGCCGTTGGGTATGATGATCGATTTGTTGTCGTAGGTGCAGATGATGGTGGAGAAAATCTGGATCTCGGTGACCGTGCCGGCATAACCTTGTGCCTCGATGTAGTCGCCAACCTTGTAGGGCTTCAGCAGCAGGATCAGCACGCCACCGGCAAAATTCTGCAATGTACCGCTCAGCGCCATACCGATGGCCACGCCGGCAGAGGCGAAGATCGCGATGAATGAGCTGGTGTTGATACCCAGAATGCCGATCACGGTGACCACGAGGATGAAGTAGAGCACCATCCTGACGAGGCTGAGCACGAACGTGGAGAGCGATTTGTCCATCTTGCGGCGGATCATGATCGTCGACAGCACCACGTAGATGCGGCGGATCACGAATTTACCTATGTAGAACACCAGGATCGCTATGGCCAGATGGAAGGCGAAATCCACCATCGAGTGGGCCAGCTTGCTGATCAGATCCTCGAGCGACAGGGCCTTGAACGCCTCGGCATCCGAAGCGAGCTTGCTGGCAGCCTGTTCTGTTGCCTCTGAACCGGTTGTGTCGAAAAATGGTATCTGGTTGAAAATCATATCTTGTGGATCAATTGAATACGGTTGATACTACGTCGGCCCACCATGCAGTCTCGCGGTAGCCGTAGGGATCGCCGGTGACCTCCAGCTCATCTTTTGAGCGGAGTATGTGGGAGCCGAGACCCTGGAATTTGGAGGAGTCGAGCATGTAGACGCGTGAGGTCTTGAGATGGAGGCTGACAACCTTGTTGAATGCCTCGCGCCAGCGGCTGTAGAGATCTGTGTCACTGCCGCATAGGGCTTTGATATAGTGGTCGAATTCGTAGACCCCATCGTCGATTACGTTTCTGCGGAAATAGTAGACCGGCGAATAGCTTTCGGGAAGTTCGGCATTGACCGACAGCACATCACGGGTAGCATCCGCCAGATCGTCGATAGTCGCAAGGTTAAGCAGGCTGATAGCGCAGCCAAATCCTTCGCCGGAATTATATTGGGAGAGATAGTAGCGGTAAGTGTTGTCCACAGCCCTGTCGTATTGCCCCAAGAGCAGCGGACGAATGTTGACATCGTAGGGCATACCCTCCACTCCAAGCTCTGTCGGAGAGGCAATCATCACGTCGGTTGACTTGCGCAGCTGATAGGCTATCTCCACGGTGGCCATGTGGCAGCAGTCGAAGTAGATGAAGTCGAAGCGGCGTCCGGCAAGTGCCTGTGCCAGAGAAGTTATCTTCATCTTCTTGCCGGAGTTGCCGTCATAGCCGAACGAATAGGGCGTTATCGCTGATCCGGTGGCGGTGGATGGTTCATCAAGCGTTCCGGAGTCGCTGATCCACCCCGTGCCGTGGCTCCATAGCACCAGACCGTAGCTTTGCGCAGGTGCGAGGCGTTCAACATCGGACAGGACGGTCTGCATCCTTGAAATTGTGACCGACGACTCCGAGGTGGGGTAAGTGGCCAGCACCGATTCTTTGCCATCAGCGTCAAATTCCATCAGCCGGGGATTGTTGTCGCGTCCGCTGAAATAGACAATCCATCGGCAATCGTCGGGGAAATCAGATGCGGACACTCCGCTTTTCATCTCCTTCAGGTCGTCGAGGCTGTAGCCGTAGAGATTGTTATCGGCAACCATGTAGACCAGGACGGTCTTCAAGGCTTTCTCGGTCCCCACCGGTGGTGTCCCGACAGCCGGCTCATCCGACGAGCATGCCGTCAGACAAAAAAATAGTGTTAAAAATACTATGTGTTTCAGGTTCATGATGCAAAATTACTGATTTGACACAAGATTAATGCCATGCCAATTAATAAAAAATCAAAATTGGATGAATGGATTGGATATTTTAATTATCTTTGTGGCATAATCAAACTTACATAAATCAATATCAGATGAATAACTCCAAACCTTATGTTATAGGCATCGATATGGGTGGCACAAACACCGTGTTCGGTATCGTCGACGCCCGTGGTATCGTGCTTGCAAGCAACTCGATAAAGACTCGTAAACATTCAAACATCAACGATTATATCGACGAACTGTATGAAGAATGTACGCGTCTGATGAAGTCGATCAATGCCGAGGACAAGATATTCGGCATCGGTGTAGGAGCGCCCAATGCCAACTATTTCACCGGAATGATTGAAGATGGTGTCAACCTCCCTTGGCCCACTCCGATACCATTCGCGCAGATGCTGAGCGACAAGTTCGGCATCCCCGTTGCCATTACAAACGACGCTAACGCAGCTGCAATCGGTGAAATGACCTATGGTGCAGCACGTGGACTGAAAGATTTCATCATGATCACCCTCGGAACAGGTGTGGGATCGGGTATCGTAATCAACGGTCAGCTCGTGTATGGTCATGATGGTTTCGCCGGAGAACTTGGTCACGTAATCGTCAAACGCAACAACGGACGTCTCTGCGGTTGCGGTCGCACCGGCTGTCTTGAGACCTACTGCTCCGCTACTGGCGTGGCACGCACCGCTCGCGAATATCTGGAGATCACCGACGCACCGTCGCTGTTGCGCGACATAGCCATTGAGGATATCACATCGAAAGATGTCTACGATGCGGCTATGGCCGGCGATGAACTCGCAAAGAGTGTCTTTGAATACACCGGAACAATCCTTGGTGAGGCTCTTGCCGATTTCACCGTGTTCTCAGCTCCCGAAGCATTCGTCCTCTTCGGCGGTCTTGCCAAATCCGGCGAACTGCTGCTCAAGCCCATGCGTGAAGCTATGGAAAAGAACATGCTCAGCATCTGGAAAGGCAAAGTCAACATCCTCCTCTCTGAACTCAAGGAAGCCGATGCCGCTGTGCTTGGTGCAAGTGCCCTCGGTTGGGAAGCAAAACCCCTCGCCTGATCAGATCATAGAAATTAATAGCACCGGTGCATTCCAGATTGCGGTTTGCACCGGTTATTTTTGTAATTTTGCGAAAAATATAGCGATAAAGAGATATGACGGAATCTTCTAACCACTCAGCGATTCGGAATATTGTGGTATTTGCATCCGGAAACGGTAGCAATGCGGAAAACATAGCCGGATATTTCAATAATGGCCCCGGAGCAGGATGCGGATTGACAGTGACAGCCATTGTCACTAACCGCAGTGATGCCGGAGTCGTTGCAAAAGCAAAGTCCATGGGGATCCCGGTGAGGGTTGTTGACCGCTCTATGCTTGCTGACAGCTCCCTGATCTCCGGTATCCTGGACGACCTGCATGCCGATATAATCATTCTGGCAGGATTCCTGCTCTTGATTCCCGGGTTTATCATACAGAGATATGCCGGCCGGATCCTCAACATACATCCATCGCTACTGCCGCGGCATGGCGGACCCGGTATGTATGGCCGTCATGTCCATGATGCGGTTATTGCCTCAGGCGACAACGAGACCGGCATTACCATCCACCGCGTAACTGAGGAATATGACCGTGGCGAGATCCTCTTTCAGGCACGGATTCCCGTGGAACCCACCGACACCGCCGCCGACATCGAAGCCAAAGTCCGCCGCCTCGAAATGCTCCACTATCCCTCCGTCATCCGCCACATCTTCACCAACCCCTCACCTGATTCCTGCGAATGACATTTTGGGATGGGGAGGTTGGGATAATCGGTAGGTTTTGATTAATTTTGCGCGTAAAATAAAAAAACACGAACATAACATAAGATATGGAAAGAAAAGTCAGGGTGCGTTTCGCACCATCGCCCACCGGACCTCTGCATATTGGAGGCGTCCGCACAGCCCTCTATAATTATCTCTTTGCACGTCAGCATGGCGGAGACATGATCCTGCGTATCGAGGATACCGACTCGCAGCGTTTTGTGCCGGGTGCCGAGGATTATATCAACGAGGCTCTCGCTTGGCTCGGTATCGGGATCGATGAAGGTGTGCGCGAAGGTGGCAACTATGGCCCCTACAAGCAGAGTGAACGTCGTGACATCTATCGCGACCATGTCAGGATGCTTCTCGATGCAGGAAAAGCCTACATTGCTTTCGACACTCCTGCCGAGCTTGAGGCTGCCCGTGCCGCAACGCCCAATTTCCAATACGATGCGTCGACACGAATGTCGATGCGTAACTCTCTTTCGATGCCGGCCGATGAGGTGAAGGCCTTGATTGACGGCGGAGAGAAATATGTTGTGCGTTTCAAGATCGAACCCGGACGCGATGTGGAGGTCAACGACTTGCTCCGCGGAAAGGTGACCATCAACTCTTCGATTCTCGATGACAAGGTGCTTTACAAGAGTGCCGACGATCTGCCCACATACCATCTGGCAAATATCGTGGACGACCATCTGATGGAGGTTACCCACGTGATCCGTGGCGAGGAATGGCTCCCTTCGGCTCCGCTCCACGTTCTTCTTTACGAAGCTTTCGGATGGGCCGACACTATGCCTTCGTTCGTACATCTCCCACTGCTTCTGAAGCCCGACGGAAAGGGTAAACTCAGCAAGCGCGATGGCGACCGCCTCGGCTTCCCGGTGTTCCCCCTCGAATGGCACGATCCCAAGAGCGGAGAGATCTCATCCGGCTATCGCGAGCGCGGATATCTGCCGCAGGCCGTTGTCAATTTCCTTGCTCTGCTGGGCTGGAATCCGGGCGATGACACGGAAATCATGTCGATGGATGAACTGATCGAGAAATTCTCATTCGACCATTGCTCTCGTTCCGGAGCCAAATTCGATTTCGAGAAAGGGAAATGGTTCAATCATAAATATCTTCAGGAAATGTCGGATGAAGAGTTGGCGCAGATGTACAAGCCTGTATTGAAAGAGCATGGCGTTGATCCGTCGGCTTGGACTGACGAATATATAACCCGTGTGGTCGGACTTGTAAAAGGACGCATCAATTTCGTCGGCGATCTGTGGGATCAGAGCAAGTTCTTCTTTGTAGAACCTGAGGAATATGAAGAGAAATCAGTGCGCAAACGCTGGAATGCAGAGATGCCGGCTATCATGGGCGAACTGATCGAGGTGCTCAAAGGTCTTGAGGATTTTTCAAGCAAAGCAGCTGAACCGGTTGTGCTCGGATGGATTGCCGACAAGGGCTATCATCTTGGAAACGTGATGAATGCTTTCCGTCTGACAGTGGTAGGCGAGTGCAAGGGACCCCACATGTTCGATATCACCGAGCTTCTCGGCTGCGACGAGACTGTCCGTCGAATCCAACTTGGCATCGACCGTCTTGGATAACGCATCCGGATAAATAAGAAACAAACGGATCCGCTCCTGTCAGGGGGCGGATTTTTTGTGGCTTTTGCGGATCCATGAGGGCAACATGAAGACTCCGGCTGCAAGATAGATATAGTAGGAGATAAGACGCCAGATGATTGCAATGACCAATGCGATCGACAGATTGCCTATGAGGTCTCCGTAATAGTTTGTGAAGAGCCATTCGCTGATTCCGCTGCCGCCGGGTGTCGGGCTGATGGTCAGAAGTGTCCAGACAATGAACTGACGTGCGAAAACTATGGCCTGAGGTGCGGCGGCTGCGAATCCCCAGAACAATGCGTTGACAACAAGATAGCGGCATATCCATGTGACTATTGTGGCTCCCATGGCCTTTAGCCACCATAGAAGCGGTCTGGTGCGGATATCGGAACCGGTCTCTATCATGCTTTGGCCTGTCTCGTCGGCCTGCTGTTTCCATCTTCGCAACAATCGCCATGAGAATATTCCGGAGATTATAGCGGCTATTCTGTGAGGCATGACCAGTGCGCCAAGATATAGGATGAGAGTGACGAGACAGATACCTCCATATACTATCCAGAAAGCTGTGCGCACACCTATAGTGAACCCTTTGCCGGCAGCGAATCCGAAGATCTCACCTCCCGGAATGAGTAGGAATATGATCGGACAGGCTATGACAACAAACAGCTCGTCGAGCATCAGGGTCAGCATGGTCAGCGATGCCCCTCTTCCGAGAGGTATGCCCTCCCGGTGGAGAAAAATCATGCTGAGGGCTGATCCTCCGGCTGTTGTTGGGGTAATGGCGGATGTGAATTCACACTGCATGGTTATGCGGAATGTCTGTCGCCATGAAAGCTTATGGTCGGTGAGCACGCGCCACCGCCACATCATGCCCCATTCGCGTCCGGCTACAAAGACAAGAGCGGCGATTGTAGCCGTGTTCCATGGAATGCTCAGAAGTTGACTGACCGAGAACTCACGCCCTAACAGCCATATCACCACGGCAATTCCGATGGCTACAGGTAACATGGTCTTGAGTATCAGACCGCGTGGAGATCCGGAGTCCTTGTTCGGGTGTGGCATCAGTCAAGAAGATCGGGATCGGCTTCTACTGTGGTCGGTTCAACAGTCTTTTCCGGCTCTGGCGCTGGCTCGGATGCTTTCAACTCTTTGGTTTCCTCCTTCTTTACCGCCGTGTCCGCTTTCTTTTCCTCTTTGGGCTTGCTTGATTTGGCTGCCGGTTTGGCCTTTCCGATATTTATTGATGGAATCGTATAGCCTTCCTCACGGTTCACTTTCTGGTCGCGTTCAGATGGGTTGACTATGATCGGAGTACCGACTTCAACGTATTTGATCAACTCCATGATGTTATCATTGTGGATGCGGATACACCCATGGCTTGCACGGCTTCCGAGAGCCCATGGCGCACAGGTGCCGTGGATCCCGATCTGTCGGGTCACATCGGTTTTCAGACGGATAAAGCGAGGTCCGAACTGTCCTTTCTGTGGGTGAGTCTTTCCGTCGTCGTCGGTGTAAAGCCAGTCGGTGGAGTCATAGATGCCTTCTGCCGAGAAGAACCCTTCCGGAGTGCGGTTGTCGCGGCGTTTGTGTTTTGTCCCGTAGCGTTTTGAGCAGGCCATCTTGTAGGCTTGTTGTTCGCGGCCATATTTATCGTAGAGCACGACATACATCGACGGCTTGTCGACAACAATGAAATAGTCATGTGGATTCTCAAGCAATTTTATAGCGTAGTCGAGATTATCGTCGGCGATCTTGGGGAGGATACCCTTGGAGTAGGCATCGGCATGCGGAGAGGACGCCATGAAATTCTTCACATCATCCACACTCGTCAGTTTCAGATTCAACGCCGGCTTATCTTCCTGTCGCTCTATGGGAGTGGATGCAGTGTCGGCAGGGTTGATAAGGTCGGATGTGTCGCGAGGCATTGCCGAAGCGTCGGAATCCGGCCCGTTGGCTACGGAAGCGGCGTCGATTGTAACCGATCCATCGGAGCTGTTGTTGCCGCAGGCTGTTATTATGAGTCCCATCAACAGGATGGCGAGTGTGCTTGATTTCATGGGGTATGGCGGATTTTATTATAAATCAGGTTGGACAGATCAAATAGATCACAAAGTTAATGAATATTAATATCGATTGCAATTCCCGGGGGGAAAAACTGACACCCGTGATAGATCTGTGAAATCCGATATCAGTGCCTGTCGATCAATCAAGGGTTTGAGTGCCACCGCCATTGACCATGAGCGTTTGTCCGCTGACCCATCCGGAGACCGGGGCCGCGAAATATAGTACCGCCCCTGCTATATCGGAGGTCTCACCAAGGCGGTTGATTGGAGTGTGGGAAAGCATGCGTGCTTCTATCTCCGCGTTAAGCACAGAGGCAAGTGCCTTTGTCCGCGTTGCACCGGGAGCCACACAATTGACGCGGATCCCCATTGGTCCGTAATCGTGGGCAAGGTTGGATGACAAATGGTTCAGGGCAGCTTTGGATGACGCGTATATGGCCATTCCGGGATCATTGTTTATGCTGCTCATCGACGATATATTGATGATGCTGCCGTAGCCGGACTGTTGCATGTGGGGAGCTGCAAGTTTGCATAGCTGCCATGGTGCGAACAAGTTGATGGCATAGACACGTTCAACGTATGCCCTGTCGATATTAAACGGATTCTCTCGTCCGCCCCCTCCGATTCCGGCATTGTTTACAAGGATATTGACGGTGGAGAAGGTCTGTATAGTGAAATCGATAAGTGCGGTCAGATCGCTGTCCGACAGAACATCGCAGACTGTGGCGGCAGCCGTTCCTCCATCAGATATGATCTCGTTGGCTACGGTTTCTGCTTTTTCTATCTTGTGGTCGCTGACAACAACCTTCGCTCCGGCAGCTGCTAAAAGTTTGCAACAGGCTTTTCCTATCCCGTCGCCGCCACCTGTCACAACGGCTACTTTGCCTGAAAGGTCGAACAATGATTTAGTCTCTGTATTCATGGGTCAAGTGAGTGTTTGGATTTACATTATAACACTCTTCCCGTGTATAAGGTCGGCCGACAGGATTATTTTCCTGACTCAATATGCCGCCTTGCCGCTTTTGCAACAAGAATTGTCACCACGCAGCAGACCATGGTCACTATGAAGAACGGGCCGTAGCCGATCATTGTCTGTAGCCATCCGGAAATCATGCCGGGGAGCATCATCCCAAGTGACATGATGCCTGTGGCAATGGCATAGAAAGAGGTGGCTTTGGCTCCTTTTGCAAAGTGGATCAGATAGAGGATGTAGGCTGTTGTCCCGAATCCGTAGCCGAACTGCTCGATGAACACACATACGCATACTTCGATCAGTCCTGAGGCGTGGGCATAACTGAGCCAGAGGAAGGTGGCGCAGGTCAGCGACATGCCCCAGGCCATAGGCATCATCCAGCGGCGAAGCCCGTTGCGTGACACCACCATGCCGCCTATTATCCCACCAAGCATCAGCCCGACAACGCCCACCGTCCCATAGGCTATGCCTACTTCCCCAGTGTCGAGACCGAGCCCTCCGGCTTCTGCCGGGTCGAGCAGGAACGGATTGATCATGCTCGTCAGCATGGCTTCGGGCAATTTGTAGAACAGCATGAACAGTACTGCTGTGACAATCCCGGGTTTTGTGAAAAATTCGCGGAATGTGGCTATGAATTCGCGGCACACTTCTGTCGGTGTTTTCCGTTGATGGAGCTTGTCGGAGGCTGGATGTGGCAGGATCAGTGAATGATAGGCCGCAAGGATGGTGAGTGCGATGGCTACGATGTAGAATGTGGCTGCCCATGCCTCGGGAATGTCGCCCATCGTTGTTTCAAGATAGCCGGCAAGCATCACGAGCGGTCCGCGTCCGGCAATCATTGCGAGGCGATAGGTCGCGGTGCGTATGCCAACGAAAAAGGATTGCCGTTCCTGAGAGAGTGCCAGCATATAGAAACCGTCGGCGGCAATATCGTGGGTGGCTGACAGGAAGGCGACAGCCATGAATGAGGCGGTGGAGAACTGAAACCACAGTTGTCCCGGCATGGAGAATCCGACAGCTGCGAATCCGATGGCCATGAGAAACTGCATTGCCGTTACCCAGCGGCGACGTGTGCTGAATATGTCGACGAACGGACTCCATAGCGGTTTGATTACCCACGGGAGCGTCAGCAGGGAGGCATAGAATGTGACATCGGCATTGGATAGCCCCATCCTTTTGTACATGATTGCAGCCACTGCGGCCACTATGATGTTTGGCAGTCCCTCGGTGAAATACAGGGATGGAACCCAGCACCATGGATTTGTTGATACGCGCTTCATCGGTATAGCTCTGTCAGTTCTGATCTGGTGAAATAGTGGGCGAGGATCTCGCGGTAGGAATATCCCCGGGAGGCCATGACGGCTGCGCCTATCTGGCATAGCCCGACACCATGTCCCCATCCGGCACCGCGGATAACCCAGCGGCGAGGCACCCCGGCTTCATTCCGGTCAGATCCCTCGGCGATGAAGGCCGAACTGTAGAGATGCGATTCTGATAGTGTGCGTCGTATCTCCAGTTCTTTACCGATGATTCGTGCTGCTTTTGTTCCTGCGAGCATAAGCCGGTCTATACGTCCCGATGGTCCGCGATGGAGCGGTCGGATATCTCGGATCTGCCCGAAATCTGTGCCGGTGCGACGCTTTACTATGGCTGCCAGTTCGTCGGCGGTATATTCCACTGTCCAGCGGTAGAGATGAGGTGTAGATCGGTCATAATCGTTCAATACTGTTTCCAGAACCTCTGCCGGAGGATTGGCGCAGAAGGCATCAGGCATTGTGCTGATCCATCTTGTGGCCGCTTCCTCGGATGATATGTCGGCACTTATGGCTTCCGGAGTGTCGGTGACAGATTGCAGATAAGGATAATCCACCGGTTGCCAGCAGGTGGAGAATTGTTCGGTGATTCCTCCGCAGCATTTTGAAAACCGGGTGTCGCACAATTGGCCGTCGAAAGTCAGTACCAATCCCCGGGTAGCCTCTACAGCGCGAATGGCAGCCTCGGAAGTGACACGTGTGCAGCCTTGATAACGTTGGCAGTGATCGTCGGCGCAGACATCAAACAGCGAGTGGGCTGAATGGTCGGTCCAGCGTATGATCTCGTCGTCCGTGACACTGCATGGGTACTCCTGCGAGCCGGTCTGGCGGTTGATCTGGGCGAGCACCCAGCTTCTGGAGATAACAGCATGGGCTTTGAGAAACTCTTCCGGTGCGGAGGCATTCATTTCCGATGATACGACGCTGCAAAGATAGCTTTCAACGTCGATCTCGTTTACGGCCAGAATCCGTCCGTTGTCCGGAATAAGTGATAGTGCTCCACGGAAGGTCTGGTTTTCGTGACGTTGCCAGTGGAAGTCAATCCCGATTGTCACGTCGCGGATGGTGAATGTGGCATCGGTGTCTGACGGGATAAGGCGCAATGGCGCATCAAGGTTAGTGAAACGAACGGTTCCGCTTATGGAATTTCCGGAATTATCGGTGTAGGGGACGGAGAACGATATGGTCAGTTCCTCGGCCTCGACAATTCCTATCTTCAGTGTTGGAGTCATCAGTTTTCTTATTTCTTCGGCCGGCATACCGGTCTCGGTGATTATATCTTCTGCTTCCTGAGATGTGATTGCCTCAAAGTCGGAACGGCGAGGCACGACGATCATACCGGCCATGTCGATTGATGCCGGGCTGATCATTCTTGTCCGTAGATCATTATCGCGTCCGAAACATGTCGGGCGATGGCGACGTCGCGGAATGATGATGATATGGTGGCGGTTTCCGGTGAATCGGGTCAATATGTTCACTTTCGGTTCGCCTGTGTCCGTGTCGGTCGGAAGACAGGAGAGCACGTGGCGTGTATGTTTTTCCGCATCCTCGGCTGTTGAAGTCACAATTGAGATGCATGGGGGGAGGATGTCGTGGATCTCAACCGGTTTGGATTGACGATCCGGTAGCTTTTCCCATATAGGCAGGCATGCGGATGGCACGGCTTGGAAATGAGCATGATCAGGAGCGGATGCACCACATGCCGGTCCGTTGTAGAACACGGTAAAGCCATCCATCCGGCATGCCATGGAGAGCATGTCGGATATGCGGTTCCGGATCCGCTGGGGAGCATGGTCGATAGCAGCAATGGTCAGGTGGTCGGGAAAGATTGGAAATGGATTGACCAGAATCTCGTATTTCCCGGCGAAAGTCAGGGCTTGCTGTTGCCCCGGGCGGTTGGTGCGGCAGAGGAAACATGGCCGTGAAGCGATGGCTGTGGCGGTGGTGTCGGCACCGGTGGAGACGGCACGAGCCGGATTATGTTGCAAAGATATGCAGCCATCTGAGGTTGCAATACGTCGGGTCACAACCTGAGCCAACTTTCGGAAGTTATCAGCAGCAAGCGGCCATGTGGCAAGCTGTGAGTCGATAAAATCCCTCAGATTCAGAGTCCCTTCTTGCGTGCGGCTATTTCCCATGAGCGGAGAGAGTCTTTGTAGCTGTTGAAGCGGTTGATTTTTTCCGCGGAAGGCGATGCGTCGCTGTTGCCATTCCAGCGGCGGCAGAGATAGAGTACGTCGAATATGCGGCCAATGGAGTAGGATCGGCTGATGCGCAGAGCCATGGCATAGTCCTCGCCATAGCTTACATCGGGGAACGGGAAGCGTCGGGCAATGGCTGTGGCGAATGCCCGTGGCGCACCGATACCGTTGACACGCAGGAGATTGTTGTGGCCGTTTTCCGGAGTCCATTCGCGGTGGTCGATTGTTCCGGGGGGAATCGGATTTAGGTTGAAATCGGTCAGGCTATAGGCACCGACAACCATAGCGCATTTCTCGCGACGGAAACAATCGACGATTGTTGTCAGGGTTGAAGATGAACTGTAGATGTCGTCGCTGTCGAGCTGAATGGCGAACCGTCCGCAGCGTGGGTCGGCTATGGCGCGGTTCCAGCATCCGCCAATGCCGAGGGATGTCTCTTCCGGGATTATGTGGATGAGCCGCGGATCGTCGGCAAGCCGTCGGATAACGTCTGTTGTCCCGTCGGTGGAATGATTGTCGACTACGATCACATTGAACAGAAAATCGGCCTGCTGATCGAGAGCGCTGAAAATCGCGTCACCTATTGTGTCTACACGGTTTTTAACCGGAATTACAACGGAGGCCTCTACCGGGAAATCCTGTCCGAAATCGGCTGTTGCAGTCTGTTGCGGAAGCCATGCTCCGATGCGTTTGAGATAGGCGGTGAACGCTTTTTCCATCTCCGTCTGGACTCCGGCGTTGCGTGGATCGACGTACGCGAAGTGAACCTGCTCGGAATCACTGTTGCCGGTTTCAGCCGGGAGAACCGAATAGATCACTTCCGGCAGATGGAGTATCGGCCCTTTTTCCGACAAACGGAGGCGGACATCATACCATGCGGCATGCTGATAGCCATGCGGCATCTCGGCGACGGCTTGCTTCAACATTTCTGTGTTGACGAGAACAGCAGTGCCGAAATTGAAATCATCGCGCACTGAACCGGGGCGGTAGTCAATACATTGTGTGATGACCGATGAACCGTCGGGGTTTATTGTCCGGAAGTCGGAGTAAATGACAGATGCACCTGAGTCGGCCATTATCGAGGCCATTCGGTCAAGGCCTGAAGCCGTGATGTCGATCTTGGATCCTGCATCAAGCGAGAGCAGCAGGAATGGAGTCTCCGCGCACTCGGCAATACTGCGCATGGCCTCTGATGAGGCGAGTCCGGCGATGATGGGTGGGGTGTTCAATTGATTGGATTTATTGGGTGTAGCCATCGGTGGGCACCGGACGGCGAAATTCTTCTTTGAACGATATTAGCGTTTCTGTTCGTCCTGCATTCAGGCTCTGGAGCCTGTCGTGGATAATTTGCAGGAGATGGCGGTTGTTGTGGGCATAGAGTTTTGCCAATAGATCGTATTTGCCTGTGGTGTAGTGGACTTCCACCACTTCAGGAATGTTTCTGAGTTCTTCGGACACTTCGCTGGCTTTGGTCGGGTCAGAGAGCATGAAGCCGATGTAAGCACATGTTTCATAGCCTATTGCCGAAGGATTGATGAGGGATTCAAAGCCTTGTATCACACCCTGGGCGGAAAGTTTCTGAATACGCTGATGGACGGCAGCACCTGAAACGCCGCATTCACGCGCTATCTCAAGGAATGGTTTACGTGCATTCTGTGACAAAAGGCTGAGTATCTTGCAGTCGAGCGAGTCAAATTGATTATTAGGCATTTTCTTCTTATGTCGATGGAATAGATTAGTAGTGCAAAGTTACAAAAATGTTGCGGTAGGCGATGTAAAAAAGCGCAGAAAAGCAAACTATTGAGCTAAATTAGTGCTATCTTTGCCGCGATGAAACATTTGATATTGACAGTGGTTTTCTTTGTCGTGGCCTTCCTGGCGGAGGCTGCGCCTGTTGCGTCGGATACAGTTGCCGCGCCCCAGTCGGTAGGTCTTGTGCTCAGCGGTGGCGGTGCGAAGGGCATAGCGCATATCGGTGTGATCAAAGCTCTTGAAGAAAACGACATACCGATCGACTATATCACCGGAACATCGATGGGTGCTATTGTGGGCAGCCTGTATGCTTGTGGTTTCACAACTGAGGAGATGATGGAACTGATCGGATCAAGCGGTTTTGCCCACTGGTCGACCGGAACTATCGATAAGAAACTGACTTATTATTTCTTGCAGGATGAACCGCTTCCCACGTTGCTGACACTCAATCTCGGCGACAACGATGCCAACCGCTGGAAATCTGTCCTGCCATCGAGTGTTATCAATCCGCTGCCTATGAATTTCGCTTTCATGGAGCTTTTTGCTCCATATACCGCTCAGTGTGGCGGAGATTTCAACCGGCTGTTCGTTCCGTTCAGATCGGTCTCGTCGGATATGACAAACAAGCGGATGGTTGTCAGCTCACATGGTTCGCTCGGCGATGCCGTCAGATCCTCGATGAGTTTCCCTCTCGTGTTTCACCCGATCCGCCGTGACGGAGCATTGCTTTATGACGGTGGTATTTACGATAACTTTCCTGTTGACGTGATGCGAGACAATTTCGCGCCACAGATCATGATCGGCGTTGACGTTTCGACAGCGGATGCTCCGGATGAAAACCAGAATCTTGTGTCTCAGCTTGAGACCATGATCATGCAGCACAGTGATTACAGTCTGCCTGAGGATCAGGGAGTGAAGATCCGCGTCCATCTGGAGGAATTCGGCCTTCTCGACTTCGATAAAGCCAAGAGTATCTACAAGATAGGTTATGACAAGGCAATGTCGATGATGGACTCGATCAAGGGGAGGATACATTCACGGATCCCGGCAGAGGCCAGAACGTTGAGACGCGATGTGTTCAAATCGCAGACTCCTTATCTGCGTTTTGACACGGTCAGCGTTGATGGCGGCACAGCATCACAGAATGCATACGTCAGATCGCTGTTCACCCATAATGAGGCCGACACTTTCGGGCTTCAGCGTGCGAAAGATGCGTTCTATCGGGCCATCACCCCCGGAAAGTTCAAGAATCTTGAACCAACGGCCAGCTATAATGATTCGACGGGCTTGTTTGCGCTCCATCTGCAATCGACGCTCAAGGATAATCTGTCGGTAGGTGTAGGGGGCTATTTGTCCACCTCGACAAATTCGATGCTTTTTCTTACCGCCGGATATAAGACTCTGAGCTATAATTCTCTTGATCTTCGGATGAACGGCTGGATAGGACAGAGTTATCTGGCTGCTGAGGGGAATGCCCATATCCGCTTGCTTCGCTCCCGACCATCGAGCCTACAGTTGAAAGTAGTGGCATCGCGACAGAAATATTTCGGCAAGGACAAGCTGTTTTTCCAGATGAGCGAACCTACATTCGCTGTGGCTAATGAATATTTCGGCCGCTTGTCGTACGGCGTCGCTCTCGGCCGACGTGGAAAAGGGGAGCTGAGTGTGGGATACGGACATCTTTCCGACAAGTGTTATTCGATGACAACAGCCGGCAGTGAAGGATACAACCTGTTGTGGCAGAATCTCGCGCAGGTCAGAGCCGACTATGAGTACAATACGCTGAATTCGGAGTCGGTGCCTACAGCGGGTGCCAATTACCGGCTGACAGCAATGGGTGTGACCGGCCACGCATACATAGAGGATCCGGGATTTAACAGCGGCGACCGCATCCGCCGATCACGCACCTGGGGGCAGGTGGAGTTTACGGCTCGTAATTTCTTCGACCTGTCGTCGCGGTTCGCATTAGGCACAGAGGTCAATCTACTTGCATCAACCAGAAAGCTGCTACCTACGTATGCTGCGTCAATACTGGATGCCCCCTCGTATAATCCGGCGGCATCGTATACGAATGTGTTTACGCCTTCGTTCCGTGGCAATGGCTATGCCGTCGGCGGCATTGTTCCGATCTGGAAAATGTCAGGCATCATGCAGCTGCGAGGACGTGCTGATGTGTTTGTTCCGATGCGTCCGATATTCGCGCAGGCCGACGGTACGGCGCGATATGGTGACTGGTTCTCCCGGGTGTCGTTCTTCGGACAGATAGAAGCCATTGTCACATTGCCGTTTGCCAATGTCTCGGCTTATACCCACTATGCCGGAGTCCCATCAGGGCGATGGAACTTCGGCTTGACGTTCGGGCTGTTCCTCCAGGCTCCCAAGTTCCTGCGGTAAGTATTTCGAGAGGTGCTTTATAACTGACAGAAAATTAAAGAATAGTCAGGCTTACACGTCGGCCAGGACCTTCAAATATACGAAATAGGGCGTGTAAGACCAGCGCGGATACGTTCTTCTTTAAGTGTTTCAGCGAGACAGAAAGAACGCGTTTCTTCGTCGAATTTGTCCCTTTGAATTGACCCTTTTGGACCATACTCAACATCGAGTAACTGATCCAAAGTGTCACATGACTCTAATAATTTATAATTATTTGTTTCCATCTTTCTTATCGTTGAAATATTCAATCATCAGTCGTTCAGCTCTTTCAATTTCTTTCTGAGGTGTTTTCTGCGTTTTCTTTTGGAATGCGTTAAATAAAACTACAAGACATCCTTTATCAAAGCAGCAGAAAATGCGAAAAATATTACCTCCGGATTCTATCCTAATTTCAAAAAGACCTTTGACATTGAACTATTAATTGGTAGTCAGGAGAGGGGGAGTCCGGCGAGAAAGACTGTGCGGATGATGGGGGTGGCGTAGGCGTAGGGGATGAAAGCGAGCGATGGGATCGGGTCAGTGATGAAGAAATTAGCCACTTTGCCGGGAGTTATGGATCCGTAGCGTCCGGCAGAATCCATAGCTGCAGCTCCGTTGATGGTCACGGCGTTGAGCGATTCCTCAGGGGTTAGCTTCAGCTTTATACATCCGAGCGACATTACCATACGCATATTCCCGGAAGGGGATGATCCCGGGTTATAATCGGACGCAAGAGCCACAGCGGCACCATTGTCGATCAGTTGACGGGCTTTGCCGTATGGCATGCCGAGGAAAAAGGATGCACCCGGAAGGACTGTGGCGATGGTTTCTGATCCGGCCAAGAGGCTGATCTCGTCAGCTTCTATCCGTTCAAGATGGTCAACTGATATAGCCGAGTGTTTTACCCCGACTTGCACGCCTCCGGAGACGGCAAGTTCGTTGGCATGGATTTTCGGTCTCATTCCGAAGCGAGCCGCTTCCAGCAGTATCCGATCGGTTTCCTGCGGCGAGAAGAAGCCTTCGTCGCAGAACACGTCGACAAAATCGGCCACACCTTCCGCCGCTATTGCCGGAAGCATCTCGCGGCAAAGCATGTCGACATAATCTGCCTGACGGCCTTTGAAGGCACGGCCTACGGCATGCGCTCCAAGAAATGTGGCTCGTATATGCATTGGGGTTGCCTCTGCGATACGGGCTATCACACGGAGCATCTTGAGTTCAGATTCGGTTGTGAGGCCGTAGCCTGTCTTGATTTCCAGACAGCCTGTGGCCATCTTCTCCACTTCCCGGATTCTGATCATCGATTGGCGGAAAAGCTCATCTTCCGATGTGGCCTGGAGCCGGTCGGCAGAGTTGAGGATGCCACCGCCACGACGAGCGATCTCCTCGTAGGATAGTCCGCGGATCTTGTCCTCAAACTCCTGCTCGCGAGATCCGGCGTAGACAATATGGGAGTGGGAATCGCAGAAAGATGGAAGCACAGCACCCCCAGCCGCGTCGATAATCTTTTCCGAGCCGTCGGTGGCAGGGAACCGGTCCATTGTTCCCCATTCGGCAAACTGATCTCCGTCAATGCGGAGCCAAGCGTTTTCAAGGATGCCGACGTGTTTCATGGCATCGCCACGCAGAGCCGATGTGGCTTGCGCGGCGATGCCGATAAGTTGTCCTATGTTTGATATGATCATGGGTTTTCGCGTAAGAATTCAACAGATCGCTGGATCAGAGGCGACATTACGGTGTCGTTGACGATGAAAGGCACATAGGCGCGGTAGGCTTCGTGCCAGGCTTCAAGTTCGGGTGATGTTGTAGCCGGACGGCGGAGGTCGAGAGCCTGCATTGCATTGAATAGCTCGATGGCAAGAACCCTTTCGGTGTTGTCGGCTACACGGCAGAGCTTGGTGGCAGAGTTACCGCCCATTGAAACATGATCCTCCTGTCCTTGCGACGAGGGAATGGAGTCGCAACTTGTGGGCCAGCAAAGTGATTTCGACTGATTCACGATCGATGCGGCGGCATACTGCGGAATCATGAATCCGCTGTTGAGTCCCGGTTTTGCAACAAGGAATGATGGTAGGCCTCTCGATCCGGAGATCAGTTTATAGATGCGGCGTTCGGATATATTCGAAAGTTCGGCAAGCGCGAGTGTCAGGAAATCCATTGGCAGTGCTATGGGTTCGCCATGGAAGTTTCCGGCGGACACTATGATGTCCTCTTCCGGGAAGATAGTGGGGTTGTCGGTGGGGCTGTTGATTTCGGTCTCGATCACCTGTCCCACGTAGGCGAGGGTGTCCTTGAACGCGCCATGCACCTGAGGCATGCAGCGGAAAGAGTAGGGATCCTGCACATGGACTTTATGGCCGCGGATCATTTCGCTGCCCTTGAGGTGAGCGCGGACGGCACGGGCGGTCTCCAGCTGTCCCGGATGGGGGCGAACGGCGTTGACTTCGTCGCCGAACGGCTCTATGCGACCATCGAACACGTCGAGCGAAAGCGCTCCGATCTTGTCGGCCAGACGGCTGAGACGACGTGCACGTAGAATGGCGAACACAGCATGGGCCGACATGAATTGGGTGCCATTCAAAAGCGCGAGGCCTTCCTTGGCTGCAAAGCGTACGGGTTGCCATCCCATTTCGTCCATGATTTCCGATGCCGGACGGCGGATCCCTTTATGGTAAACTTCACCGAGTCCGAGCAACGGGAGACACATGTTTGCCAATGGAGCAAGGTCGCCGGATGCGCCGAGCGATCCTTGAGAATAGACCACAGGTATTATATCGGCGTTGAACAGATCGACGAGCCGTTGGACGGTAGAAAGCTGGACTCCGGAATTTCCAAATGCAAGCGATTCGATTTTCAGCAGAAGCATAAGCCGGACAATCTGCGGATCAACGGTCTCGCCGCAACCACAAGAGTGTGATTTGACAAGGTTTTCCTGAAGGGTGGCCAGATCGTCGGGGCCGATGGAGATGTTGCAGAGCGAACCGAAGCCTGTGGTGATTCCATAGATCGGTTCTGTGCAGGTCTCGATCTTGTTGTCGAGATATTCGCGGCAACGTGTGATCAGGTTGATGGATTCCTCGCTCAGGGCGAGAGTCATTTTCTTCTCAAGAATTTCCCCGACACGGTCGATCGTGAGCCGCGCCGGGCTGATATGGTGTACCATAAATTAGGAATGATTATGTTGGTATTCAGAATAAAGAGTCAATTAGAGAGTCGTCGGCGAGGGAGGGCATGGTGACGCAAAGACCGGGAGTGCGCTTCATCTCGCGGCGAATGGCCGACATGGCTCCGGGATTGCGTGCCCAGCTCCGGCGTGCAATGCCGTTGTTGACATCCCACAGGAGCATTTCGTCGATATTACGTGCGGAGTCGGCCGATCCGTCGATAACCATGCCGAAACCTCCGTTGATCACTTCGCCCCAGCCTACTCCGCCTCCGTTGTGGATGGAAACCCATGTTGCCCCTCGGAAGCTGTCGCCGATCACGTTGTGGACGGCCATATCGGCTGTGAACTGCGATCCGTCGTAGATGTTCGAAGTCTCGCGGTAGGGTGAGTCGGTGCCGGAAACGTCGTGGTGGTCGCGTCCGAGTACAATGGGCGCGGAGATCTCGCCACGGGCTATGGCATCGTTGAATGCACGGGCAATACGTGTGCGCCCTTCACAGTCGGCATACAGGATGCGTGCCTGAGAGCCGACAACAAGATTGTTGGCTCCGGCTTCTTTGATCCAGTGAATGTTGTCGAGCAGCTGTCCGTGGATCTCTTCCGGCGCTTCACGCAGAATTTCTTCCAGAACCTGAGCTGCGATCTCATCGGTGCGTTTCAGGTCGGCCGGATCGCCGGATGTGCAGACCCAGCGGAATGGGCCGAAGCCATAGTCGAAGAATCCGGGTCCCATGATGTCCTGTACGTAGGAGGGGTAGCGGAAGCGTCCGTCCGGGAGTGTTATGTCGGCACCGGCACGAGATGATTCGAGCAGGAATGCGTTGCCGTAGTCAAAGAAATACATGCCGTTTTCGGCAAGACGGTTGATGGCATTGACCTGGCGACGGAGCGATTCCTGAACAAGTGACCGGAATTTTTCCGGATCGTCGGCCATAAGGCGTTTTGCTGTCTCGAAATCGATGCCTGCCGGGTAGTAACCTCCGGCCCAAGGATTATGTAGCGAGGTCTGGTCGGATCCGAGATCCACTTTGATACCGTCGGCGGCCAGACGCTCCCAGAGATCGACCACGTTGCCCTGATAGGCAAGCGATACGGCCTCTTTGGCCTCGCGCGCTTCGGCAATACGTCTGATCAGCGGATCGAGTTCGGTGAACACTTCGTCGACCCAGCCCTGCTCCTTGCGCTTTGCCACGGCCTGGGGATTGATTTCGGCTGTCACGCTGACCACTCCGGCAATGTTGCCGGCTTTAGGCTGTGCGCCTGACATTCCGCCAAGACCTGCTGTCACGAACAGCATTCCGCCAAGGGATGTCTGTCCTGCCGGCAGACGTTTGCGTCCGGCGTTGAGTACGGTTATTGTTGTGCCATGGACAATGCCTTGCGGTCCGATATACATGTAGGATCCGGCAGTCATCTGTCCGTATTGCGACACTCCGAGTGCATTGAAGCGTTCCCAGTCGTCGGGTTTGGAGTAGTTGGGTATCACCATTCCGTTGGTCACAATGACTCTTGGTGCGCCGGGGTGGGAGGGGAAGAGCCCGAGTGGATGGCCGGAATACATGACGAGTGTCTGCGAATCGGTCATTTCGGATAGGTATTTCATTGTCAACAGATACTGCGCCCAGTTCTGGAACACGGCTCCATTTCCGCCGTAGGTGATGAGTTCGTGGGGGTGCTGAGCCACACGCGGATCAAGATTGTTCTGGATCATCATCATGATCGCCGCAGCCTTACGTGAACGTGCCGGATAGCTGTCGATCGGACGTGCATACATAGGGTAGGTTGGGCGGAAGCGGTACATGTAGATGCGTCCGTAGTCCTGAAGCTCGCGGAGAAATTCTGGCGCGAGTTCGGCGTGCAGATGCTGGGGAAAATAGCGCAGAGCGTTTTTCAATGCCAGCTTTTTCTGCTCGGGGGTCAGTATGTCCTTGCGTCGCGGTGCATGGTTTACGGTTGTGTCATATCCGGGATGCTCCGGGAGTGTGTCGGGAATGCCGGCGATGATGGCGGCTGATATATCGGACGTGGTCATAAATGTCGTCTATTGGAGATTAGATTTTTGAGTTTACGATTTCAAGCACTTTCTGTTCGAGCGTGTCGGCGCGCTGTGTCAGTTCGGCTGCCCGGGCCACAAGGGATTCCGCTGTCGCGCGGTCGGTAAGACCGGCTGCATTGATACGGACATTGAGAGCGGCGCCATGGACTGCGGCACGGGCTGCAAGCGCACCTACGCCTGCATCGCTGACTGAAGCCGGATTGCCTGTTGAGGCCATGGCTTCAACAAGGGGGAAAACGTCGATAGCCGCTTCCATTGTCCGCAGTGGTACTTGTGTAGCATATAGTGTGGCAGCTTCCATGGCCTCGGCACGTGCGGCACGTTCCTCTTCGGTGGATTTTGGCATCTGTATCGCTGCCATGACACGGTTGAATGCCTCGGTGTCCTCATCGACGAGGTCGAGAAGGTGTGTCAGCAGCAGCTGACCGCCGTCGGCATAGTTGGAGAATTCTTCCCAGCGGTCGTCCCATCCGGCTTTGTGGGCGGAGAGGTTGGCTACCATAGTGCCGAGGGCAGCCGCGAGAGCTCCCATATAGGCTGAGATGGAACCGCCGCCGGGAGCCGGACTTTCCGATGCGGTTTCAAGTGCGAATCCGGTACATGTGAGGTCGGTCAATTTCTTTGCCGATGAGTCCTCGATCATCATTTCGATGATTTTTTCTTCGGGACGGAACGGGGCAAGTTCATCGAGCCCCATGGATTTGACAGCCATGCGTATGATCTCGCTTTCGGCTATGCCTGACGAGCGTTGCTGTTTATGGAGGAAGTAGCGTCCGGCATCGATCAGAGTGCGTTTCGGTACGAGACCGACGATCTCTGTTCCTGTCACGCGGATTCCACGCGCAGCGGCGGCACGGCACACTTCATCAAATGCTACATGCAGAGGAGTGGCGGCGATGTCTGTTATGTTCATGGAGACCTGGGCTATGCCATATTCGTCGATGAACCATCCGATGGCCTTTGTGCCTTTCAGTGTTCCCGGGAGCATGATGACATTTCCGTCGGCGTCTTTCATCGGTTTTCCGTTGGGCTTGCCACCCTCGCGTTTGGGGCGTCCTTTCTCGCGGACATCGAATGCTATTGCGTTGGCACGTCGTGTGGAAGTGGTGTTGAGGTTGAAGTTGACCGCGATGAGGAAGTCGCGTGCGCCTACGGCTGTCGCTCCTGTCCGGGCTACGGCTTCGGAGAAGGGCTGCCGGCCGAAGTCGGGGGCGTCGTTGTCGGAGTTTACGCGCTCCGGAAGGGCTTCGTATTCACCGCGGCGGCAAACGGCAAGGTTCTTGCGTTCGGGGGTGAAAGCGGATGCTTCGTAGGCGTAGACAGGGATGGAAAGCTCGGATGCGATTCGCTTCCCGAGCTGACGGGCAAGTTCAGCGCATTGTTCAAGCGTTATGTCGCGGACGGGGATCAACGGAAGTACGTCGGTGGCTCCCATGCGTGGGTGTGCGCCATGGTGGCGCGACATGTCGATTAGCTCGGCGGCTTTCTTCACTCCGCGGAAGGCGGCTTCCATCACGGCTTCCGGTTCACCGACGAATGTGACGACGGTGCGGTTGGTGGCTTCGCCCGGATCGACATCGAGCAGACGGATACCTTCTACTGATTCAATGGCGTCGGTGATTGCTTTTATAACATTCCTGTCGCGCCCTTCGCTGAAGTTTGGGACGCATTCTATTAGTGGTCTTTGCATGGAAATCGGGTATTATGTTTTTATATGGCAAAGCTACAGAAAAAAAGCGTGACGGACAAAAAAAATCCGTAGTTACGTGCGCTGGCGGTCAGAGCATGGATAAGATACCGGTGGCGGTGGCTTGCGAGGGTTGAAGCATGGTTGTGTCGTCAAGCCGGCGGAGCCATGTGAGCTGTTTCTTTGCGTAGACGCGTGTGTTTTTCTGGATGCGTGCAACGGCGGTGGGGAGATCCATTGTTCCGTCGAAATAGGCGAACATCTCTTTGTAGCCCACGGTGTTGAGGGAATTGAGATGGCGCAGGTAATAGACTGACCGTGCCTCTTGTTCAAGTCCGTCGGCTATCATTCTGTCGACGCGGCGGTTGATGCGGTCGAAGAGTTCATTGCGAGGATAGTCGATTGCAGCTTTGATGATCCGGAATGGACGCTGCTTGACGGTTCCGGTGCGGAGCGATGAATAGGGTACGCCGGCCTGCAGGGAGATCTCTACGGCGTGGACAAGGCGTTTGTGGTTGTTGAGGTCGACTTGCTGATAGTAGTCGGGGTCGAGTCTCAAAAGTTCCTGACGGATGCGCTCTATGCCATGTTGGCTGTAGAGTGAGGCGGCATATTCCCGGATTTCGGGGGTGATGGTGGGGAGCAGGTCGATGCCGCGTGTCACGGCGTCGACATACATCATCGAGCCTCCGCACATGACGGCGTAATCGCTTTTAGTCCAGAGCCGGGGCAGGAGCTGCATGACGTCTTCTTCAAACTGGGCCGCGCTGTAGTATTGGTCGAGATCGAGCGTGGCGACGAAGTGGTGGCGGACGGCGGCAAGCTGGTCGGGTGTGGGGGCTGCTGTGCCTATCGGCAGACTGCGGTAGAGCTGACGGGAGTCGGCAGATATGATCTCGCAACCGAGGCGCGTGGCGACATCGATTGCGAGATCTGTTTTTCCGGAGCCCGTGGGGCCCGTTATGACAATGAGTGTGGGCATCAGCGCTCGGCTACGAGTCGGGCTATTTCTACAATTACGTCGGTAGCTTTTTCCATGGATGGGATGGGTACGAATTCATAGCGGCCATGGAAGTTGAGACCTCCGGCGAAGATGTTGGGGCAGGGGAGTCCCATGAATGATAGCTGTGCGCCGTCGGTGCCGCCGCGGATGGGAACGACTTTGGGGGTCACATCGGCGTTTTTCATAGCCTGGATGGCAATGTCGATGATGTGGCTGAGGGGTTCGATCTTCTCGCGCATGTTGTAGTACTGATCCTTGATCTCCAGCGATGCGACACCGGGGAATTCTTTGTTGATCTTGCGTGTGAGGTGCTCGAATTCTTTCTTGCGGCGTTCGAAGCGGTCGCGGTCGTGGTCGCGGATAATGTATGTCAGGACGGTTTTCTCAACCGTGCCTTCGATGGAGATGAGGTGGTAGAATCCTTCGTAGCCTTCGGTGTGTTCGGGTGTCTCCCAGCGCGGAAGCATGATGGCGAACTGGTTGGCTATGCGGATTGAGTTGATCATCTTGTGTTTTGCATATCCGGGGTGGACGTTGCGTCCGGTGAATGTCACCTTAGCTACGGCGGCGTTGAAGTTTTCGTACTCGAGTTCGCCGATCTCTCCGCCATCCATGGTGTAGGCCCAGTCGGCACCGAAGCGTTTCACGTCAAATTTATGGGCTCCCTGACCGATTTCTTCGTCGGGATTGAATGCGATGCGGATGGGGCCGTGCTTGATCTCGGGATGCTCCTTGAGATAGGCTATGGCCGTGATTATTTCAGCGATGCCGGCTTTGTCGTCGGCTCCGAGGAGGGTGTTGCCGTCGGTAACGATGAGTGACTGGCCTATGTAGTTGTTGAGCTCGGGGAATTCGGATGGGGATAGGACTATGCCTTTCTCGGCGTTGAGGGTTATGTCGCCACCGGCGTAGTTTTCAACGATTCGCGGCGATACGTGGCGTCCGGTAAGATCTGGCGATGTGTCGAGATGGGCTATGAATCCAACGGTTGGAATTCCGGCCTTATCCGTGTTGGCCGGGAGTGTGGCCATGAGATAGCCGTTGTCGTCGAGAGATATGTCGTCGAGACCAAGTTCGCGGAGCTCGTTTTCGAGGTGTTGCGCGAAGATCATCTGTCCGGGTGTCGATGGGGTCATGTTGGTCAGTTCGTCGCTCTGAGTGTCGAACTTGACATATTGGAGGAAACGGTCAACTACATTCATTTTTCAATCGGTATAAGGTGTTATAATGCTGCAAAATTACGTAAAAAGAACGGATGGGGAATGTTTTTGCGGATTAATTTTGATATTTTTGCACTCATGATTGCGCTTTTTGTCCTTTCTCAGGTTGAGATTTATGTTCTGCTGGCTGTTGCAGCGGCGGCGGTGGTGGCGGTGTGTGTCAAGCCGGCGTCGCGTGGAGAGGCTATCGAGCATCTGCTCGGAGGCAGGCTGTGTTCGCTGTCGGAAAATGGGTCGGCGGATGAACCGGCGGTGGATTTTGATTGCGATGAGTCGGGCAACGTGTTGCTGCTCCGACGTGGATTGACCGGGCTTACGGACGCGGATGCTGTCAGCCTGGCCATAACGGTGATAGGCTTTGACGTGCGGATAGAGGAGCGTGTGGCTAAGGGCCGGGGAATGGGTAATCCGGTTGATGCGGCCGTGTTTACGCTCGATTTTTTAGGCCATGAGCGCTATCATGTCATTTATCGGAGTGAGGTGTATTCGCTGGCGGCGTCGCTGACTCTTCACAACCGTCCGGGACTGCATGCCGCACGGGAGCTGAAGGTTGATTCCTGACCGGGATCATGGGAGGCAGAAGATGAGCTGTTGGCGGTAGGCGTTCCACGGAACGTAGATCAAGTCTGATCCGGGGATTGGCTTGACGGGGCGTTCGTTGAGATCGACGCGGACGTAGTAGGTTCCGGTGTCGGATCGGAAGAGGATCATTTGCAGATTTGCGGCCATGGGTACTATGTCGAAGTCGCGCCAGTGGAGTGCCACGGTGTCGAAATGGCGTGTCAGGTAGCTGCATCCGGGAATTTTCATCAGTGAGAGCAGAGGCATCAGCGTCTCGGCATGGCCGAAGCGTAGGTTGACCGTCGGTTTGCCCTGTGGATCGCGTATGAATGCGTCGGTGGTCTCGATCAGGTCGGTGAGCAGCGGTGAGGCAATGTCGGCAGGAACGGTCGACAGCGTGGTTGCCGTCCGGTCGATATATTGCCGGAGGTTGAAGATGGACCATAGTGTGTTGAATTCCTGAAGAGAGAAATAGTCGCTTGCCTGAGAGGTGAGCCCGATGGCTTCCATGCCGGCGAGAACGGAATATTCGGCCATGGCGATCTCGGCGGAATCGGCTGACAGGGGATAGCTTTTGCCTAATACGCGACGCAGGGGCGACATTGGGATGCGTGAGTCGGTGAATTGCTTGATCTCTGTTTCGGCTTGCTCGGATTTGACGAAGGTCTTATAGTCGGGGTTGTCGGAGAAAAATCGCATCAGAGTGGAGAAGCGTCGGCCGGAGGCGTCGGTCAGCTCGATTTTTTTGTCGAGCTGCGCGAGCTGATGGGTGAATTCGTACATGCTCATCACGCATCGTGGGACATAGGAGCTGATGGCATTGACGCTCTTGCCGGCGAAAAGTTCCGGGAAGGAGGCATACATGCGTGCGGCGATGCCTCGCTGTTCGGCGGCACCGAGTGAATCGAGTTGTCCCCATCGTGAGGCAGTGGCGTTTTCGATTGTAACTACTGTTTCGGTCAGTCTTTTTCCGAGTGGAGTTATCGTGCCGCGACGGGTCGCATCTTCAAGGGCTTTGCGCAGACGGGAGATATGGGATGGACTGGCGGCAAACCGCGCTCCATGGCGTCCCACATGGTTGATCATCACGGGGGTGAGCGAGTCGGGGACTTCTATTGCGCGAGTCGGAACCGGGTAAGGCTTGGCGCTGCCCTGACAATCGGAAAAAGAGTATGCCGTGGCAGTTGGATCGGCGGCAAAAGCAGAAACGGCCACAAGCCCTGCGAAAAGATGTGAAAGGATGCGGTGCATGCTGATTTTTGTTTTAAATTTGCAGGACTTAAACAGATGATAAAGTTATGGAATATCAGGATATTCAAGCCCTTTTAGATGAAAACAAGCCCGGCGAGGCTTTGGTTTTGCTTGACAACGTATTGGCTGTGGAACCGGATGATCCGCAGGCGTTGTTCCTGAGGGGAAAAGCATATTGGCGGCTGGGTAACCGCTCTCGGGCGACATCGGATTATGCCGCGGCAGCCGCGTTGGATCCTGATAGTCCGGCCGTGCAGGCATTGGAGCAGGCACGGGCTATCGAGGCATTCTTTAACCCCGATCTGCTCAACCCGTAGGTTGTCTGTCCGTTGGGGACGTGATCAGGCGGCGAACATGATCGTGTGGCGGCGTTGCCAGCCCTGAGTGCTGTTGCGCAGCTCAATGGTGGCCAGTCCGCGGATTTCATTGCCGATCGCACGGAGAATATCGGCGAGAGAGGTAATGCCGCTGAGGCGGAGGCTCGACATCACACGTCCGCGCTGGCTCACGGTTGCGAAAATTTCGTCGGAGGAAAGAATTGTTGCCATAACTTATTTGTATTAATCGTTTGATTTCTACTGCAAAGTTACAGCACGCATGTGCCACTATCGCGCCCATATCATATAATATAAGTTATAATACGCGATTTCGCCCCTGCATCCCAATCTCATAAAACATTACTTTGCACTCTTTTCTCAAAAATATACTTTGACCTATGGCGACGAAGAAGCCAAACGCAAGTTCAAGGAACAGCAAAAACAGCGTTCGCGAGTGAGATTGAAGCATTGGTCGGCATAGCCGGTATGCGTTAGCGTAGATATTAATGTTCACCGCAACCTCAAAGCCCAGCCGCGCAAAGGCCCCAAAATGCACCACTAATCCCAAGCCGTCGAGAGTCCCATCTCTCGGCGGCTTTTTTTGCGCTAAATATCGCCAATGATGATATGTTACGCAGCATATCATCATTGTAGTCTGCAAAATTTTTAGTAATTTTACACCGCGAATGTAATACATTCTGAAAACGACCTCCATACATAAAGAAGAATAATGCTCATTGTAGTGAGTATATTCATATTTGAAAATTCCCTTATGGTTCGTTACAGGCTTTGGTCGGCCTTCAGATGCCAGAAGGGAATTTTCGTTTTTTTGTGATGGCAAAAGAGAAAGAAACGGATTTCATAATAAAAAAACTTCTTGACGCGGCTGGTATTGAGTGTCAAGCTGAGGGGTGTGCCATACATGAAATTCAGGTAGCACTCCAATCAGCATCTAAACGAGGGACTGGAAAGGTTGGCTTTCCAGAATTTGTTGGTCAGTCTGGAGACTTTATCATAGTTATCGAGGACAAGGCATCTGCAACAAATCAAGTTAAATACATCAACGAATCTGATAAGGAGACTCTGTTGATGGACTTAAAAAGCGTTACAGATTACGCTGAAAATGGAGCGTTACATTATGCTCTTCATATAATTGAGCATACTAATTTCAAGAAAGTATTTGCGTTTGGTTGCTCTGGTACGGATAGTAAACGAATGACCATTCGTCCAATATTTGTTAGTCCTACCCATTATAGGCTTTTACCAAAAGTTAAGGACTTTGCTTCTTTCTCATCGGAAAATATTAGCCGTTATTATGAAGAGGTTGTATGTGGAAAAGAACCAATTGAAAAGGTTGAACTAAGAGAAATATTAGGGCGGGCACAAAAACTTCATGAAGACTTAAGAAACTATGGACAGCTTGGAGATGATGAAAAGCCACTTGTAGTTTCCGCTATTTTACTTGCGCTACAAGAAGAAAAATACAATAATTTTTCAACAGAAAATCTTACTGGTGACAAGGTAGAAACAGATGGAAAGAAAATATTCGCGGCTTTATGTACGCATATGACGCGAGTTGAAGTGCTGCCTGAAACAAAGAAGGAGATGGTAATCAATAAATTCAGATTTATAGTAGATAAACCAAATCTTTCTGAAATTGATGCGCGATTAGGGAAGTCGCCTTTAAGATATTATGCCGAATATCTTCATTCTCAGATACTGACTGCAATATGTAACAATTCTCCAGAAGATGTGTTAGGACGTTTTTATGGAGAATTTATCAAGTATAGTGGCGGCGATGGTCAAACGTTAGGGATTGTGCTGACTCCAAAGCATATAACCGAATTATTCGTAAAATTGGCAGAAATCAAGCCATCTGATAAAGTCCTTGATCCATGCTGCGGAACTGGTGGTTTCTTAATTGCTGCAATGCATGAGATGCTTTCTTCTGTATCAAATGAAGAAGAAAAAGCATATATAAAACGAAACAATCTGCATGGCATAGAGCTGAACGATAAAATGTTTGCAATTGCCACCACAAATATGGTAGTGCGTGGTGACGGCCAAAGTAAGTTAATCTGCAAAGACTTCTTGAAACGTGATGCAGAACTTCTACGACAGAATAATTATACCGTAGGGTTAATGAATCCTCCTTACTCTCAGGGAAAAAATAAAACAAATGCACATCTTACGGAATTAAAGTTTATTTGTCATCTCCTCGACTCGTTAGCCGATGGGGGAAGATGTGTCGTAATCGTTCCTCAAAGCACAATGGTTGGGAAGACAAAAGAAGATAAGGCGGATAAACAGTACATTTTAGCTAATCATACTTTAGAAGGTGTAATTACGCTAAACACCAGTACATTTTACAATGTAGGTACGAATCCTGTTATTGCTGTGTTCACAGCTCATCAGCCTCATCCGGCAAACAAACTAAGTAAATTTGTTGACTTTAAGAATGATGGCTATGAAGTCTTTGCGCACATCGGACTGATGCCTACCCCTAAAGCAGAAGAGTTACGAAAACATCTTCTTGATTGTTGGTTTCAAGGTAAATCTGCACCAAATTCTTTCATAGTCCGCAGTACTGTTGAGGCTGACGACGAATGGTTGCATTCATTTTACTATTTCAACGATGAAATTCCTTCTGAAGAAGACTTTGAAAAGACAATGGCCGATTATCTGACATTTGAATTCAATATGCTTACTCATGGACGTGGATACTTATTTGAAGAACTTAGGAGGGAGGAATCTTTATGATGGACTATAAAAGACATGAATGGCAACCATTTTTCATTGAAGATGTTGCTGAAATAGTATCTGGTAAAGATATATACGAACGTGAGCGAAAAGAAGGCTTCATTCCTTATGTTACGGCGACAGCTAACAATAATGGAATTGGTTATTTTGTCGGAAATAGTAATGAAACATTAGAGCGAAATTGTTTATCTGTTAATAGAAATGGCTCTGTAGGCTATTGTTTCTATCATCCATACGCAGCCCTATACGGAAACGATACAAGAAAGTTGCGCCCTAAGATTAATAATAAGTATGTAGCATTATTTCTTTCGTGGTGCATTACTATGCAACGGGAGAAGTATGGATATGGGTACAAAATGGGTACGGGTCGTCTTAAACGACAGCGAATATTATTACCCGTAAATAGTAATTCTGAACCTGACTGGGAATTCATGGAAACTTTTATGCGGGAAAAAGAACAAAAACTATTAAAACCAATCATTGACAAACTATGTATTCGTCTGATACACAACGAAATATCGGGGGGGGGTAATTCGATACATCCGAATTGGAAACCATTCCCTTTATCCGAAATATTCACAATACTACCGGGTAAGCGCTTGACAAAAAGTGACATGACGGATGGCTCACGTCCATTTATTGGCGCTTCTGACTCCAATAACGGGGTTACTGCATGGGTAAGTAATACCAACGAGAGTCTTGATTCCAATGTGCTCGGCGTAAATTATAATGGGAGCGTGTGTGAAACATTCTTCCATCCGTATGAGTGTATATTCTCTGATGATGTGAAGAGATTACATCTTAAGAGTGGTGTTGATTCTAAATATGTAATGCTATTTCTTAAGACAATCATCTTGCAACAAAAGTGCAAGTATGAATATGGATACAAATTTAACGAGCAAAGAATGTTACGGCAAACAATCCTTTTGCCCGTTGACTCTTCTGGCAATCCTGATTGGCATTTCATGGAAATGTTTATGCGTAAACTTGAAACGCAAATGCTTGAAACAACAATTGAGATTTTCAAGAATCGCATAAATGTTAATAAATGTAAATTAGGGGGGGGGTAAAATGGAAGCCGATTTCTCTTAAATCTTTATTTCACTTCACAAAAGGAAACCAAAACCACATGTCCTCGCTTTGTGATGGGTATATACCTCTTGTGTCAGCTCGTAAAGTAGAAAATGGATATAAGGGATTCATCACGCCAAACAATAAGGAACTATTTGAGGGAAATATCATAACGCTAAATTTGGATGGTGACGGGGGTGCTGGTATAGCTTACTATCAACCGTCCAAGATGGCGCTTGATAGCCATGTTGGTGCCCTTTCTCCCCGAAGGAAAATGACACGCCATCAAATGCTTTTCATTTCCCGGTGTATAACTAACCAAGGTGATATGTTTGGGCACGGCTATTCTATTAACGGCAATCGAATCAAATCCATGAAAATAATGCTCCCCGTTGATGATGGAGATGAAATAAACTGGGAATTGATGGACGAATATATGCAAGGCGTAGAGTGTACCCAAATCATGAGTTACCTTGAATACGCTAAATCACAACTGACAAGAAATGACTCTTGAAAAGAAACAAGGTCATGGTTTGGTTTAAGTCGGGAAGGATATACCCGAGTTAAACCAAACTTAGATATAGACCACTGAAAAGAAAAATTGCCAATGAGAAAAGGGCTGGCAAGTGGAATAACGTTGCTGTTGCCTTGTTGTGATGGCTTGTGCTGCCTATGGATAGGGAGGTCGAGGAGGTGGAGTCCAGGAGTGAGAGGTAATGCTACTGCTACGTGTGTATTAAAGAAAGTTGATAAATTCAAGTTAGGTTTATTCAGTTGGGTTTGCGGTGGTTCAGCTGGGTCGAATCGCTGACTTTTTTACTATGAGCCGCGTTCCGGGCTAAACTGCATGGTGTGAATGATACGAAATTCTTCATATTCCGCCTCTGCAATCTCTATGCCTAAACACAGCTTTTTTACTATGCGCCCTTTTTTATTATGCGCCAAAGATTTTGGTAGACAAATGGTAGACAAAAATAAAAGAGAAATCCCGCAACTCTTGATTTTAAATGAGTTACGGGATTAATCTGTGCCCAGAACAGGCACAAACCCGAGTTTTCAAAGGAAAACAAGAGAAATTAACAACCCAATAAATCAGCATGTTAGTGTTTTGTTATTTTCTCTTGACTACAAAAATAAGCCCTTTTTTTGCTAAAAGTTTATACCCTGTTTATACCCGAGTGAAAAATAATTGCTATCTTTGCAAGCAAAGGAAACAAAGAGCAAAAGAAAATGGCACTCAAAAAGAATTACCGAGCCGACAATACTTATATAATCAGCACCGACAGCACCGACAATCCAAAGTTGGGGGCAAAGGTGTTGAGCGATGGCCGCGAGAGCCTGTTTTTGGATTTCTATTTGGGCTATGATATGGCGGTGAGCAGTAAGACAGGCCGCGAGTATAAGCGTGTGAACAACAAACGCGAGTATTTGAGCCTCTATCTATGGCAAGCCCCGAGAACCCCGATAGAGCGACAGCAGAACAAAGAAACATTGGAACTCGCTAAAAAGATACGGTTTGAGCGAGGGCAACAGCTTTTGAATGATGTTGAGGGCTACCGACTGAAAAAGGATAAAGATATAAATTTCCTTGATTGGATGTGGGCTTATTATGAGGCATACACAAAGGGCGATAAACGCCACATTAAACGCGCTCACGATTGCTTTATTGATTTCCTCAACGCCACACCCGAGTATAGCAAATTTTCCAAGAGAGTAAAGCCCGAGCAGATTAGCAAAGATATGATTGTGGCTTTTACAGAGTATCTGCAACACCGCTTTGTAGGCGAGGGCGCACACACCCTCTATGCACGTTTTAAAAAAATCATTAAAGCGGCTGTTGAAAAAGATGTGATGAGGAAAAACCCCTGTAATGGCGTTGTGATTAAGATTGATAACGGCTCACTCAAAAAAGACGTGTTGAGTATGGATGAGATTAAGTGCCTAATAAGTACCCACTATCACGGTGAGAGCGTCAATATTAGACGCGCTTTTATCTTTTGCCTCTATTGTGGGTTGAGGTGGTGTGATGTTAAAGACCTCACATTTGCAAACGTGGACTATGCCAACCGCCTGTTGAAATTTGAACAAGCCAAGACCAAAGGACACAGCAGCGCGAGCAGCGTTGTAATACCACTCAATGATGGGTTGTTGAAATTGATAGGCGAGGGCAACCGCGATGAGGTTATATTTCCTTTGCCCTCACACAATATGTGCTTGAAAGCGTTGAGGCATTGGACAGCCCGAGCAGGGATTGAAAAACATATAACGTGGCATTGTGCCCGACACTCTTTTGCTGTAAACATACTCAACAACGGTGCAAATATAAAGACCGTTGCAAGCCTGTTGGGGCACAGCGGCCTAAAACACACCGAGAAATACACCCGAGCCGTTGACAGCCTAAAAGCCGAGGCAATAAACAGCCTCCCCGAGTTAGAATTATAAGTACCTCAACCCGAACACATATAAAGCGAACAAATGACACGCGAGGAAATATATGTAAAACTCAATCGTATTGAGATGTTGGCCGATGATTTGAAATTGTGCTATGAAAACGACAGCCAACCCGATTTTATGCCCGATGATGTAAAATTGGGTGAGTATGCCGAGGAAATTTTGGCATACATAAGAGCCAACAACGATGAAAAAGTAATGATTGATTGTTGTAAAATCAATCGTGCAATACTATATAGGTTTATGGGCACTCGCCGCGACCCTATGGGGATGGCTTTATTGTTGATTAGGCGTTGTTTATGGAAAATCCACAATTATGCACTCTCAACGATATGGGGTGTGTCAAATGAGGATATAGAGAATTGCACTTACTATGTGAATAGCGTTGAGGGTGTATGCAGAAACAGCAATACAGGCGAGTTATTGCCACGCCCCACCGACAACGCCCCCGAGGATGGGGCAACGCTTACAAATGCACCAACAATGGGTTTACCAAGTGAATTTGACACGCCCGAGGCAAAAAAGATTTTTGATGAGTTGGTGAAACTGAATTACTGCAAGCGTGATGGCGCGGTGTATCAATGGACAGGCACAAACGCCCTGTTTGGTTATATGGTTTGGAAAGTGAGCGATAAATTGGAGATACGACACGACAACGACCGCTTACCGTGGGATATATTTCAACGCGCTTTCACTCTGACCGACCGACAAATAAGAACCGCTAAAAACGCCACCTCTAAGGTGAAAAATAAACAGCAAAACGAGCCAACGGGCTATGATGAAATAGACCGCCTTTGTAAGTAGTTAAAACACAATCCCACAAGCCCCAATATCACGGTGATGTAACTATGATATTGGGGCGTTTTGTTTCTTTTACCCTCTACCTTTGCCAATGTTTTCAGCGCGAGAACAAAGTTAACACAGGCAAAGGGCGGCAGACGTGCCCACACCCCGAGCCTCTTTATAAATCTTAAACTCACCGACAATGAGCAAAGAACAATTACAAGAGGTTGCCGACCTTATAGCGGCCAACACCCTGTTTTGCACCAAAGAGGTATTAACGAGCGATGAGGCGGCACGTTATATGGGCATATCTAAAAGCTACCTGTACAAACTCACGATGAGGGGCGAGATACCCCACTATAAGCCGATGGGCAAAATGTGTTACTTCAACCGTACCGAGTTAGAGGCGTGGTTACAGCAAAACCGATGTGTCACCGCCACCGAGATTGCCGACCGTGCAAACCGCTATGCAATGAAAGGGGGTGCAATATGAAACTTACCGACTACTACAAGATGGTGAAATTGCCCACTTGTAAATCAAAGTTGAGGTTTGATTGTGTGACCTCAACAGGCGGTTATGAACCCTTTGAGGAACGAGCAGCCCGAGGCCGTGACAAGCGATTTAAGTTTTACTATGGCGGCACTCCCGACACGTTTACAGCCAACGCCCAAAGGAAAGCCGACAGGGTGATAACCGACACTACAAGCATAAGCAGCGTTTTTACTCCCGACCTTGACAACCCTTTGTTGGGCTATGGCGATACCGTGGGCACAGGTGACGCGCTGTTATTCCTATTCAGCGAGGATTACCGACAAATAGAAATATTTGTTGCCCGAGGGTTGAAAAATCACGCCAAAGGGCTGTTTGCACTCTTTGTTGATGGCGAGTTGGCCGATGAAATGGAGTGTTTAAGACAACAGGCCAAGCCGACCAACGCCCCGACCGTGTGAAGCCCTCACGCGCGTATAGTAAGACAAGAATTATTACCAATTCAGTAATGAGCCGATGTATGACACGGTAGAAATGAAAGTAACGCGAGCCGAGGTTGAGGGGGTGGATTTCATTAACGAGATTGCACCTTACCTCAACCCCGAGGGTGTGGCGTTTCACGATTTCAGCGGCACATCTGTTGTTACAGGGCATATTGACAATTTGAGCGTATCAATAAGCCCTTACCAAGTGAGAGTAAAAGGCGGCTCACTCTGCAAATGGATGTTGGGCGATAATTACCAAGCAATGGGGCGAGCCGACACCCAACGAGCTATTGAGCAGTTGAGCGATACCCTGCATTTGCCGATGGAAAGAGCGATAATAACACGCCTTGATGTCGGTTTGTCTATCCCTGTAAAACAACCGTGTGTAAATTATTTCAATCATTTGGGTGTGTTGAACTATGCCCAACGACTGCAACAACCCAATAGCCTGTATTACCACCGACACAGCCAAGCCGAGCGATTGTGTTTCTATGACAAGAACCGCGAGCAGCGCGACAACCGCGAGGCAATACCCGACCTCTACCGAGGTGTGAACGTGTTGAGGTATGAGCAACGGTATATGGCGCGGTTGCCCTCCCTGTTGGGCGTGGCACAGGTTACAGGCGCGATGTTGTATGATGAGGACTTTTATATATCCCTGTTGAACCGATGGCGCGAGGCGTACCGAGCAATAAGGAAAGTAAACGATATAACACTAAATTTCCAAGCGATGAAAACAAAACGAGATTTGCAAACTATGGGTGTGTTGGCGATGGTTGAGCGCGTGGGCGGTGAGGTTGAAATGATTGCTCACATTAACGAGGCTCAAAAGCGAGGCGATTTGACCGCCAAGCAAGCGTTTGACCTAAGACAAGCCGTTAAAAGTGCCTGTAAGGTGAAAGATGGACTAACAGCCCCCACCGAGGCAATAAGTGAACTCGATAAAAAGATTGCCGAGGCGGTGAGGTACTACCGCTAATTGTTGCACTCTAAAAGCTGTTGCCCTCACGCGTACACGCACACGCGCGTATAGTAACACGTCACAAATTCCTGTTTTGGTAATAATCCACCTCAACAGCACCAACAACAACGATTAAATTTACATTACAATGGCAAGCGACAAAAAACAGCAAAAACCGACACTTTCACCCCTCACAGGGTTAACGCCTCAACAGGAACAGGCGGCAATGATGTTGGCGAGCGGTGAAAACCTTACAGCCGTGGCACGTCAACTCAACCTCAACCGCTCAACCCTGTATGAATGGCAAGCTAACACAGCGTTTCAATGTTTCTACAACCAACAATGCCAAGACCACCAACAAGCGGTGAAAAACGCCCTGTTTGGCTTACACAGCCGAGCGGTTGACACCCTCACCGACTTACTCACCAACGGCAACGAGAACACGCGGCTAAAAGCCTCTATGTGGTTGTTGGAACGTGTGGCAGGTGTGGCGATAGGTGAAACGAGAATTAAAGAGGCTTTGAAAAAGCAATGCACCCACGGCGCGAGCGGCTGGGATGATTTGAACGTGTTGAATGAGCGCGAGTATAAAGCCGAGTTAAAACGTTATGGGTTGAGAGATGATGAGGTGTAAAATTGCCGACCTCTCACGGCTCAAAATTAAGCCACTGACACAGGCGGCAACACTCACCGCCAAGCCGTGGGGTAAAATAAGACCACTCACCCGAGCCGAGATAAAGCCGTGGGGCGAGGTTGCCCCGATGGTTTACAGGGTTGAGGGTGTAAACAGGTGAGAGTGTAAACGCCCCGAGTGTATCACTATAATACACAACCCAAAGTAATAAAAGTAACTTTTTCAGCATAAAAAGAGCAAAAGCAATGCAAATGCACTGCAAGAGTAATGCAAATGCATCCCGACAAAGAGAGGCAAGCCCGAGCGGTTGAGCCTCTTTTTCTTTGAAAAGTCGCTTTTTTCACACCCAATAAAAAGCCCCGAGGCAAAAATGACAGGAAAAATTATTAACTTTGCTATCCCTAAACATTGTAGCGACCGCCAAAAGCGGTTGTAAGTACCTTATTTGCCCTTTGTACGGTGGTGGAAGTGGAAACACCCACACGGTTACTACAATGACCGAGGACACCTAAACAAAGGGCTTTTTTATTCCTCAACATTGTAGTAATGAACCCCAACACCGACCCGAGCCACCGCCCCAACCGATGGGCGCGGCTTAAAAAGCAGCTCACCCGAGCGCGAGCAGACCGCGACACAGCAACCCACCTCAAAGAATTTGCCTACCTCTACATTAGTAAGCGTGGTTTGTGGGATGATTTCACCGAGTGGATGGCCGAGCACAGCGACACAAACCCCTGTGACCCTATTTTTGAGTTTGTAGGCTCACAGGAGCGGCAATTAAACGGCCTCACCCAACAACTCAACCTCACCCAATCAAAAGCCGAGATGTACCAAAAGAGCGAGCAATTTTATTATGGGTTGTTGGGCAAAAAAGATGAGCAGATTAACCGCCTTATCACGATGGTTGCCAACCTCACCGACACCACGGTAAAACAACGTGAGGAAATAGTGAGGCTCAAAAAACAACGGTATTACAACGAGTGCCCCGATGAGGGCAACGCCACCGACCGCCCCGAGTAAGCCCGACACCTCTACCGCTCAATTACCGATTTGGTAATGATGGCCGACACCTCAACCCGACAGGCCGAGCCGACCACACCGACAGGAGCGGCAACAGCCCTCAAAAATGAGGGGTAGTGTTGTTTGTTTATACCCTGTTTATACCCGAGAAACAATAAACCCCTTAACTTCAATGAGTTAAGGGGTTTATTTCGTGCCCAGAACAGGACTCGAACCTGCACGCCTCGCAGCACTCGCACCTGAAACGAGCGCGTCTACCATTCCGCCACCTGGGCTTTTGCGATGCAAAGTTAGGGGAAATGTTTGATTTGTGCAAGTCCTGTGGGTGGTTTTTTGTGTTTTGTGAGCGTTTTTTATTCCGGGATTTCTTGTGGATTGTAATCGGGAATATGGTAATAGGTTGTGGATGAGGATGATTGTGTCAGAGGATAGTGGTTTGGTCAGAATGCGTTTTTTTCGCCGTGGATGGCGTTGTAGACGGTTCGGAATATTATTTTGAGGTCGAGCATTGTTGACCAGTTCTCGATGTACCATACGTCGCATTCCACTCGACGTTCCATCTGCCATAGTTCTTCGGTCTGTCCGCGGTAGCCGTTGATCTGAGCCCATCCTGTGATGCCGGGTTTGATATAGTGGCGCACCATGTATTTGTCGATCAGCGCGGAGTATTGTTCGGTGTGTTTGAGCATGTGGGGTCGGGGACCGACGACCGACATGTTGCCGAGCAGCACGTTGATGAATTGAGGAAGTTCGTCGATTGATGTGCGGCGCAGGAAGTTGCCGAGTCGCGTTTTCCGGGGATCGTTCTTGGTCGCTTGCTGAGTGTCGGCGTTGGCGTTTGGGCGCATTGTCCGGAATTTGTAGCAGTTGAATTCACGTCCGCGGTATCCGGTTCGTTTCTGTTTGAAGAATATGGGTCCGGGCGACGATAGCTTTATGGCTATCCCGACGGGTATGAATATCAGCGGAGAGAATACAAGGAAGATCGTCGATACGGCTATGTCGAATGCGCGTTTGGCTATCCGGTTTGTGAGTCGTGTCAATGGCTGGTGGCGCACTGACATGACCGGTATTGTGCCGAGGGCATACATGTCGTAGTTTCGGCTGACATAGCGCGAGACTTGGGGGACATAGTAATACTGCGCCACATGGGTCTCTGCGATGCGGAGAGTCTGTGTAATGGCTTCTACGTTATCGCCTGGGAGCGCGCAGAATATCTCGTCGATGTTTTGCTCGGCGACGTAGGCTTCAAGAGAGTCCAGAGATCCACGGATCAGGTCGGCAGGGGTTTCAGGATGGATCTCGTCGGCGAAGAAACCCATGATGTGGTAGCCGAAACCGACATCGGAAGATATGGTCTCGAACAGATGGTTGGCTGTCGTGTTGGATCCGACGATGACTATTTTGCTAAAGTTGCGGCCTCGGCGGCGGAATGCTTTGATTATGATGCGCGACAGAGTCCACCATGCCGGGAAAAGTATCAGCATGATCCCGTAGAACTCAAGAAAGGCCCGGAACGGGATGTGTTCTATCTGTAGGAAATAGAGTCCGAACACAAACAGTGTGGCATGCATGAGTACGGCTTTGAGCGAGTTGGTTATGACATGCTCTATGCCGATGGTTCGTGCTGTCTGAGCGTGGGCAAGCAGATAGGTTGCCGGGATGTATGCCAGATTGGCCAGCAGCCACACGGTGCGTGTGCGCTCGACGACGAATTCGGGCGTGATCCATGCTGTGATACAGAACGCTATGTTGATTATTATAAAATCAATTATCGTCAAAAGCAGATGGATGTAGCGCCCGTATCGTCCTCGTTGGTTGATACCTGTCATCAGAGTTTTGAGTCAATGAGTTTTATCTTGTTCTCAAGATCGGCGATGTCGGTTTTTATGCGCTGGATTTTATGCTGCAGGTCGGCGAGCATGGAGTTGCCGGATTTTGTCTTGGCGTTGAAGAATCCGAGGTTGTTCTCGTAGGTCTGCAGTTCGGCGCGGCGGTTTTCGTAGGTTCGCATCAGGCGTTCGCGTTCGCGCGACAATTTCTGCCGGTCGGCCGACATATCGTTGATCGACGCTTCGAAAGATGCCTGTCGGGCGCGGTTTTCGTGGATGTCGTATTTGTCGAATAGCTGGCGCACGGTCTCGCGGTAGTTTTCGGCAAGACGCTCTTTCTCGCGGAAGGGAACGTGGCCTGTTTGCTGCCATTTGGCTCTGAGTTCATGGATGCGTGCTATCGCTTTTTCGCGAGGCTCTGACGCTTCCGGTGCGTTGAGTGCGGTCAGTTCGGCAAGGATTTCACGTTTTATGGCGAGATTTGCCTGCTCGGTTTTACGTGTGGCCGATGTGGCCGCTTTTTTCTGATTGAAGAAATGGTCGCATGCTTCAATGAAGCGGCGCCATACGGCATCGGATTGTTTCTTGGGAACGGCACCGATCGTTTTCCATTGTTGTTGCAACGCCACGATGCGCTCGGTTGTCGCTTTCCAATCGGTGCTGTCTTTCAACGCCTCGGCTTGCTCACATAGCTCGGTCTTGGCCGCAAGGTTGCGTGAAAGCTCATCTTTCTGATTTTGGAAGAATTCGGCTTTGGCGGCGAAGAAGCGGTCGCATGTGGCGCGGAAACGGCTGAACAGCGCATTGTTGGTCTTGCGCGATGCGAATCCGAGATTTTTCCAGCTTTCCTGAGCGTCTATGATTTCCTGGGTTGCCTTGTTCCATGCTCCATAGGTTTTCAATTGCTCCGGATCTATGGCCTCTATTTTCTCACACAAGGCGGTCTTGGCGTTTTCGTTCTCCTGTTCGCGACGTTTGCGCTCTTCGAAGAATTCCTGATAGCGTTTGTTGATTGTGGCGGATCTGTCCTTGAACGTGTTCCATATTTCTTCGCGGAACTCTTTTGCCACAGGGCCGGTCTCGCGCCATTTGTCATGCAATTCCTGCAGGCGGCGGAATGCGGTCACCACGTCCTCTTCGTCCTGCAGCTTGGTGGCCTCGTCGATCAGTAGCTGTTTCTCGGCCAGATTCTTTTTGAAGTCATAGTCGCGGAGCTCCTTGTTGACTTTCCATTGGTCATAGAAAAGCTCTACTGCGTCCTGATATGCCTTCCATGTGTCGGTCGTGTTCTGCTGTGGCACTTCGCCTATTTCCTTGAATTCAGCCTGAAGCTCTTTCACACGTTGATAATGCCGGTTGACATTGTCGGTGTCGGCACTCATGGTGTTGATCTCGTTGATAATGGATTGTTTCTGCTCAAGGTTTCTGAGCTGTTGGGCTTCGATACGGGCGCGCATGGCTGCTTTCTTCTCCTTGATGGCGAGCAGAGCATTCTTGAATTCGGTGTCTGAGTCTGTGTCGGCGGTCTCTGCGGCGTTTTCCGCGTCGGCTTCGCCTGCGGATTTAGCCAGAGAACGCACGTGATAGAACTGCTGCTTGATGCGTCCGACCTCGTCAATGTTTATTTCTTCGTCCGGAAGATCAGCAATTTCTTTTAGCCGTGCAATCAGTTCGTCTTCTGTCGGAATGTGGCGTTCTGTTGTCAGGCTGCTGCCGGAATCTGTTGTCTCGGTTGTATTGTCGGGGGTGTTGTTAGCGGTGGCTAATGTAGCGTCCGCATCATGGTCAAGCATTTCCATTTGTGTAGAAATTTAGGGTTGTTCGGTGGTCCCGGACAGGGGGCTGGCCGGGAAATTGATTTATTAACGGATTCAAAAATAGGTATAAAATTCCGAAAAGCAATAAAACAAATGCGGAAACTTTAATTTTAACATTTCTGTAATCGGTTTGCGACAAAATAAAGTCGGCTGTCTCCCGACAGCCGATTATTCTTTAACCTTAAATCTAATACCATGAAAAAAACACAGTGCAAATAGTAATTATACCTGTAAAACGCGGTATATTTGTGTTTGTTCCGGAGTGTTGTTGTTTTTAATATGTTTTAACTCGTGGAAATCCCATTACATTTTGTAATTTCGCATGTGGAAAGGTTTGGGAATCTCCTGAATTGCCCTTTCGCATAAAATGAAGAAAAAAAGGAAACAGATATGAGAATAAAGATTCTTGTGATTGACGATGAGGAAGCTTTGTGCGAGATCCTTAAATTTAATCTGGAGAAAGAAGGCTATGAGGTTGATTGCGCCTATAGCGCGGAAGAGGCTCTTGAAATGGATCTGTCGGCCTATTCGCTGTTCATTGTCGATATAATGATGGATCGGTTGAGCGGATTCGACTTCGCCAAGCGCGTTCGGAATATGTCGGAGGTTGAGAATACTCCGATCATTTTCTGTTCGGCACTCAATGGGGAGGACGATACTGTAATGGGCCTAAATATCGGTGCCGACGACTATATCACCAAGCCGTTCGTGATCTCAGTGGTCCTGTCGAGAGTCCGTGCGGTTCTCCGCCGCTCTCAGGCATCGCGCCAGTGGGAATACAATGTTTCCAAGAGTGTCTATGAGCCGGATATCACTTTCCACACGCTCCGCATAGACCGTAATGACAAGCTCGGCTACCTTGATGGAGAGGATATGGGGCTTACACGCACGGAATTTGACATCCTGCTTTTCTTCCTCACCCACCGCAACCGCATTTATTCACGTGAAGAGATAATCCGTCAGGTATGGGACAATGATGTCGTTGTGACCAACCGAACGATTGACACCAATATAGCTCGACTCCGCAAAAAGATCGGCCCTTACGGAAATAATATTGTGACACGTCTGGGATTCGGCTATGGTTTTAAAGAGACGATTTAGTTTTTGGTGGCGGCTGTTCGTTCCGATCGTGGCCTTATCATGGCTTCTGGTCGGCTTTCTGATGGCCTATGCCTATAAAAGCGAGAAAGACTTCAAGGAAGATATCGTGGACCGTCAGCTGAGGGTCTTCAGTTCGCGTGTGATCATGGCTTATAACTCAGGCCTTGACATGCAGAATTTCCTTGATATGCTCAATCTGTTTTTTGAGGATTCACGTTACAGTGGAGTCAGGATCAGCGTGTATAAAAGCAGTGATCTTGGCAAGGGGCTTGGCCCGACCTACAGCATGGGCGCTCCGATTACCGAGGAATACGTGGCCGAGAATTTCGAAGAGAATCCGTCGTCGGTTGGCGATGGTACCATGAAGGATTTCTCCGGCAAAATGTTTTTTTTCAAGACCACCAAGAGCAACGATGGCGATGTGCTGGTTTATACGGCAATGCCTAATACCAAAGGTCTGACGGATGGGCTTGCCGCTACGGATGCCGCATTCTGGATAATATTGTTCGGTCTTCTTGCACTTTCGGCGTTGTTCGCATTCATGATAACCACCAGTATCACCCGGAACATACGAGTGCTCCGCGATTTTGCTTCGGCGGCGGCCTCAAAGAAAAAGGAGGTTGATCTTGACCTGCTACATTTCCCCCATAACGAACTTGGCGATATATCCAGAGAGATAGCGCAACTTTATATTGACCGAACCGAAGCGTTGGAGAAAAGCCAGAGGGAACATGAGGTGGCGATCCATGCCATACAGGAACGCTCGCGGCTCAAGCGTCAGATGACAAACAATATCAACCATGAGCTGAAGACCCCGGTCGGAGTGATCAAAGGTTATCTCGACACGGTGCTGTCGTCGGACGATATGGATGAAAAGACCAAGACATACTTCCTGCGGCGTGCTCAGGACAACGTTGACCGTCTTTGTAATCTTCTGAACGATGTGTCAACGATGACACGTCTGGAGGAGGGAAGTGGCAATATTCCTATCACCGATGTTGATTTTCATGAGCTTGTGTTCTCGATCGACAATGATTTCGCAACATCGGGCATGACCGGAGATATGAAATTCCAGTATGATGTGCCGCTTGATTGCCACGTGAAAGGGAATACGAATCTTCTGACAAGCGCGATATCGAATCTCATCAAGAATGCCGTGCTCCACTCTCATGGAACTAAAATGGGTATCAGGATCGTGGCGCAGAGCGACAAGTATTATACGTTCGCGTTCTGGGACGATGGTCAAGGTGTTGATCCTTCGGCTATTCCGCATCTGTTTGAACGCTTTTTCAGGGTTGATACCGGCCGCTCGCGTAAAACGGGAGGCACGGGACTCGGGCTCCCGATCGTGAAGAGTATCATTGAATCACTTGGCGGCAGTATGTCGGTTCATAACCGTGCTGTCGGTGGGCTGGAGTTCATGTTCACGCTTCGGAAATCGCTGTAATTGCTAAAATTAGTTAAAAATAGACCGCGCTTCTCGTTTGTATTAACATTGTAACATAAATGAGATTGTATTGTGTTTTTGACGTATTACCTTTGCAATTGTAAAAAGAAATCTACCTCGTTTAGGTAATAAGCCGTAAATACAATAATACAAATCTATACCAATACAACTTTTGCAAAGTAGTAATTAAGAGACATTTTTTGAAACAATAGTTCCGGGCTGTCGATGAGACAGCCCGGAATATTTTTTGATAGGTCAATGAAGTGAAGGGATATGTTATGAATGACGGCACAAGCGTATTTCGGGGTCAGTATATATATTTCCGGTTGTTGAGGAGGGTGGATTAACGGGTCAATAGATATTTCGGCCTAATTGTAAAAGAAAGGGTCAGTGGATTTTGGACGGGTATAGTGTGGCATCTTATGGCAATAAGTTGTAAATTTGCAGAAAAAATAAGAAAATATATGGTATCTCGAAAGGATGAAGCGGCGGAACGTAAACGCTGCGGACAATATAACTGCGCTCAGTCAGTGGCCTGTACCTATGCCGACATCGCAGGAGTGGATGATAATGTGATAGGAGCAGCGACATCTGCTTTCGGCACAGGGATGGGTACTATGACCGGGACATGCGGAGCGTTGGTTGGCGCAGGCGTTGTGCTTGGCATGGTGATCAATGATCGTGTGGCGGCGCGTGCGGCTATGAAGCGCGTCATGGTCGGCTTTGAACAGAAAAATGGAGCCACAGTGTGCCGCGAACTGAAAGGTATTGGCAGCGGAAAGCCGTTGCGCAGTTGCGATGGATGTGTTGCAGATGCGGCGGAGCTGCTTGAAAAAGAACTTGAGATTCTCTGATATAAAACGACAATATACAATACCAGAACATGATGCCAACAGATAAATCTGGAGTGATGAGCGGCCTGACGGCTCAGGAAGTCGAACAAAGTCGCCTTGAACATGGAGAGAATATCCTGACTCCCCCTGCCAGGGAATCGGTGTGGCGTCAGTTTCTGTCAAAATTCCGTGATCCGCTGATTGTGATCCTTCTTGTGGCCGGATTCGTGTCGATACTCATATCAATATATGAGTATGTGGCGATGGGAGCTGCCGGAGAAGTTTTCATAGAGCCAGTCGGGATATTCATGGCCATACTTCTGGCCACCGGTCTTGGCTTCTATTTCGAGCACGCGGCCGAAAAGGAGTTTGAGGTTCTGAACAAGATGTCGGACGATCAGCCCGTGCAGGTTGTGCGTGATGGTAATACCACATCGGTTCCGCGGCGTGAAGTCGTGGTTGACGACGTGGTGATGCTCAACACCGGGGATGAAGTGCCGGCGGATGGCGTTCTGTTGCGTTCGGTGCGCCTTGCTGTCGATGAGTCGACCTTGACAGGCGAGCCGATATGCCAGAAGTCGGCAGATCCCGAGCTACGGGATCCCGACGCGACATTTCCGACCGATGAAGTGCTCAGAGGTACGAAAGTGGTCGAGGGGCATGGCATTATGAAAGTAAGGGCTGTGGGCGATGCTACAGAATGCGGGCGTGTTTATGAAGCATCGCGAATCGACAATAGCGTCAAGACACCGCTTGATGAGCAGCTTGACCGTCTCGGCCGCTTCATAGCCATTGCAAGCTACGTTATCGGCGCACTTGTTATAGCCGGGCGTGTGACAATGTATCTCACGGCCAATGACGGCGTTCAGGATTGGATGTCATTCGGACTGTATATTCTCCAAAGCCTCATGCTTGCTGTCACCCTCGTGGTGGTGTCAGTGCCGGAGGGGTTGCCGATGGCGGTTACGCTCAGTCTGGCCTACAGTATGCGCAGGATGCTGCGAACATCGAATCTTGTCAGGAAAATGCATGCCTGCGAAACGATGGGGGCGGTAACCGTGATCTGTACTGATAAGACCGGAACGCTCACGGCCAACCGCATGGTGGTGGATGCCGTTGATTTCCTTGATTCAACATCGGAAGCCGATGCTATGATGGCCATGGCGGTTAATTCTACGGCTGAGCTTGATATGTCGGATCCCGGCAATGCAATCCCGGTGGGTAATCCGACGGAGGGTGCATTGCTGCTGTGGATCAATAGTAAAGGGGGTGATTATAAAGAAATACGTTCGGCGTGGGAGCGTCAGGCGGAGCTGCCTTTCACAACTGAGCGCAAGTATATGGCGACAGTGGTCAGTGACGGTCGTTCGCGTCGTCTGATGGTGAAAGGTGCGCCTGAGATTGTATTTGCAATGTGTGTTCCCCAGGACGGGCTTGATGCCGGCGAATTCGAGAGGCTGGTCAAGGGGTATCAGAGCCGGGGGATGCGCACGCTCGGTTTTGCATCCTGCGAACTTGCTCCCGGAAAGAATCCGATACAGGAGGATGGCATAGAGACGGATGGTTTGAAGATGAATTTTGTAGTCGCAATCAGCGATCCAGTCAGAGAGGATGTGCCCGATGCAGTCAAGGAATGTCTCGATGCCGGAATAAAAGTGAAGGTTGTTACCGGAGATACCCCGGCTACAGCATGCGAGATAGCTCGTCAGATCGGACTGTGGTCCGAGGGTGACAACGAGTCGGAAACCGTCATTACCGGTCCCGAGGTCGCGGCTATGACTGATGAAGAACTGCGTCGCCGTGCTCCGAAACTGAAGATAATAGCACGAGCCCGACCGATGGATAAGAAAAGACTGGTGGAGGCATTGCAGGCCGATGGCGAGATTGTCGCTGTGACCGGTGACGGCACAAACGATGCTCCGGCGTTGAAGGCCGCTCATGTGGGGCTTTCGATGGGCGATGGCACAACCGTGGCCAAAGAGGCGAGCGACATCACGATCCTCAACAATTCGTTTTCAGGGATCGGGAATGCCGTGATGTGGGGTCGTTCGCTCTACCGCAATATCCAGCGGTTCATTCTGTTTCAGCTAACGGTCAACCTCGCTGCGTGTCTGACAGTGCTTGTCGGCTCTTTCATGGGGACGCAGGCACCGCTGACGGTCACCCAGATGCTTTGGGTCAACCTCGTTATGGATACGTTTGCCGCAATGGCACTGGCTTCTTTGCCGCCGTCGCGGTCGGTGATGAGTGAAAAGCCCAGGGATCGACGGGATTTCATAATCACGGCATCAATGGGACGGTTCATCACAATTGTCGGCGGACTTTTCGGCATCGCAATGCTCGGATTGCTGTTTGTTCTTGAGCACGCGAGCATCGGACGGTTGACCGATCTGCTGCATCCTGTGATCTTGACCTACAAGAATCTGACACCATACGAGCTTGGATTGTTTTTCTCAATATTCGTGATGCTTCAGGCCTGGAATCTATTCAATGCCCGAGCATTTGCCACCCGGCAATCGGCGTTTCATCTGCGTCATTGCGGAGAATTCCTGCTGATACTTGCCGTTGTGTTCATAGGACAGATTCTGATAGTAAGTATCGGCGGACGTTTTTTCAATGTTGTGCCTATCTCGGTAGTTGACTGGGTGATCATCATTGCCGGGACATCGATGGTGCTGTGGGTAGGGGAGGCTATCCGGGCTTTCGAGCGGTTGAGACGCGACTGAAAATGCTGTCTGAAAAGATGTGAAACGGCGAGTTAAAATGGCTGAAAATTTGTAATTGAGGCCTGGGATTCGGCAATGCTATGCTTTTGTGGAATAGAGTATTGTGAATGTTAAGGCTTACTTCGCGTTAAATCCGGGGTGGATTTGATCCGGAAATTAGCAAGAATTGGGTTAAATTGCCTTTAGTCGTGCAGGGGGTCTTGACAACGCCTTAAAAATGTTGTATCTTTGTATTCGCAAAACAGATCCATCGCGGAAAAAATCGGCGAGATGCCGCAAGCCCGGGATGATTTATCACAACCTTTATAACTTTAACCTACTATGAAAAAAATCAAAATAGCAGCTGTCGCTGCGCTCATGTCCTCCATATTTACTGTATCGGCATCGGAAAACGTGAACCGTCCGCTGTTTCCCGAATTTGAATTGCCTGAAATTGTCGAGCCTGCCCAGGATCAAGTTCTTTATGTGGCAATGCCGGAAGAGCCGGAAGTGGACAAGGCTTCAGTTATCGCAGAAAACCTGACGGAATTCGCCGCAACCTTTCTCGGCCGCCGATATGTCTGGGGTGCAACCGGCCCCAAGAACTTTGATTGCTCCGGTTTCACAAGCTACGTTTTCCGCAATCAGGGTATCGAGCTTCCCAGAACATCAAGAATGCAGTACACCCAGGGCGAGAAAGTGGACCGTTCCGATCTCAAAGCCGGCGACCTTATGTTTTTCAGCAGCCCCCGCAGCGGAAAAGGTACTGTCGGGCACGTGGGGATTGTGGTCTCCGTCGATGAAGAGACAAATGCCGTAACTTTTATCCACGCCTCGACTAAAAAAGGAATTACATATCAGAAGTTTCCCGATGGTGGATATTACAGCAGAAACTACATCGGAGCAAAACGAGTCATAGAGAACGGATGAAATGATGATGTTAAAATATTCTAAAAAAGAAAAAGGAAAACGCTATCATGTTTCCTTTTTTTGTATATTTAAACCACTGATTAATATTTTTAAGTATATTTATACAAGGGAACCAATCAAAACTAATAATACCAACATGAATCACCGTTATTTAAAAATCGGATATTTAAGCGCTGCAGTGTGTTTCACCCTCACTGCATGTGCATCCACCCACGATGATGATGAATTTTCGGTAGTTCCGCAGGATCCGACCGAAGTACCCACAACCACGCAGTACGGCATGGAGCGTCAGAGCGTGCTCGACTATTTCTCGAACGCACTGAAAGGTACGACCGGCGAATACGGGGAGTCCGTGGCTCTTCCGAAAGAGGATATCGAAGCTGCCAAAAAGTATGTCTGGGACATCTGGGCAACTTCAGTGCGCCGTGCATCCGGCGAACGTCTCCCGACCTTGTCATCGCACTACAAACTTGACGACTGGGGTGACGTGACTACCCCTGACGCGAACTGGAAAGTTCCTGAAGGCACAATGTCGATTTTCTACGGATCGAAAGGTGAAAGCCCGGCCGCCGGCTATCCATTGTTCCTTTATCTTCACGGATCAGGCGACGATGCCAATAACGAGTGGACCACCAACCTGTCGTGGGCGCAGTATTACAACGACGGCCCGTCGGCATATTTTGTACCTAAGAGCCCACAGGGTGGTACCGGTGTACGCTGGTTCCAGCCTTCAAAACAGGAGAAATGGGAGCAGATGCTCCGTCAGGCACTCTCTTCCGGCAAGATAGATCCCAACAAGGTCTACTTCATGGGAATTTCAGAAGGTGCATACGGCAGCCAGCGTCTTGCATCGTTCTATGCCGACTATCTTGCAGGAGCCGGTCCGATCGCCGGTGGCGAATTCCTCAAGAACTGTCCTCCCGAAAACCTTGCCAACATCGCCTTCACATTGCAGACCGGTGCGCTTGATGAATCATACGGCCGCGCCCTTCTGACAGGAAAAGTGAACAGCGAGCTTAACGATCTTGAGGCAGCGCACCCAGGATATTATGTGCATAACGTAGAGCTTCAGGCCGGAAAAGGTCACTCCTGCGATTACACCAAGACAACCCCGTGGCTTGTCAACTACACCAGAAATGCCACTCCGAAATATGTGTATTGGGAGAATTTCGGCATGGGTGACATCAACGGCGAACCGCGTCGCTACCGTGAGACCTTCTACAACCTCCAGATCGTGGAACCGTCGGATGACCGTTCCGATGACATGCGCCGCACCGCATATGAAATGACTATCAACGGAAACACGATAGATTTGACCGTCAACAACGTCACACTGACAGAAACAGAGCCGGCATCACTATCCACCGGAACCGTGAATATCGGCGTTGCGAAAGCCAAGACCCCTGCGACATACGGCAAGATCCGAGTATGGCTTGACAATGCATTGGTTGATCTATCGCAGCCGGTAGTTGTGAAAGTTAACGGCGTTGAGAAATTCAACGGACTTGTTGAACCGAGCACCGGCGATCTTGTAGAGAGCTGTAGCCTGTTCTACGATCCTCAGCGTGTGTTCCCGGCATCAGTTGAAGTTTCGGTGAACTAAGAACCTTGAATCTCAACCGGGAAACAAAAGACAGAAAAGAACTTAGTTAACCAAAAGAGCCGAAAACCAGTCCGGCCGGATAAAACGGGACGGGCGGCACGGCAATCAGCGGATTAAACCGCAACAAACCAGTCAATCAACTATTTATTACTAATACGGCAGACTTTGCGCCCCCAGTGGGCGCAAAGATCGAGCCAACCATTATCACCAACCAAATGAGGAAGCTAACATTACTATTTGCGCTATTGACGCTATTTGCCGGCTATGCCGCAGCGCAAGTGACGCAGGTCAGCGGCCAGGTTTTCGACAAGGCGGACGGACTGCCGGTCATCGGCGCGACAGTGTCGGTCGAGGGAACAAAAATTGTCGGGATCACGGACGTAGACGGCCGATTCAGTCTCAAGGGGCTGACGCCGGCACATCAGACAATCAGTGTGTCGTTCATCGGCTATGAAAAGGTTTCGACCCCGGCCAAGAGCGAGATGAAAATCTATCTTGAAACCAAAGCCCAGATGATGGATGAAGTCATCGTTGTGGCTTTCGGTAAACAGAAACGCGAGGCATTCACCGGATCGGCAGCCGTGGTCACAGCGGCCGAGATCACCCAGCAGCAGGTTACCAACCCTATCGAGGCACTCAACGGAAAAGTAGCCGGTCTGCAGATGACCGACAATAACTCACTGGCCACCGGCACAGAACCGACAATCCGTATCCGCGGTTTCAGTTCTCGCTCAACGCCAACAACCAGCCTCTAATCGTTGTTGACGGTCTTCCTTACTCAGGCTATCTGAATGACCTGAATCCGGCCGACATCGAAAGCATGACCGTGTTGAAGGATGCTGCTTCAAACGCACTTTACGGTGCGCGTGGTGCAAACGGTGTGATCATGATTACCACTAAGGGCGCACAGCGTGGCGAAACCCGAGTGAATTTCGACGCAAAGTGGGGTGTCAACACCAATGGCCGCGTGGAATATGATCTTATTGATAATCCGGGCGAATACTACGAAGCCTACTATATGGCATTACGCAACAACTACATGTATCGTCAGGAGAATCCGATGGCCTTCGATCAGGCACATATCACAGCCAACAAGACTTTGGGTCTGCCCTACACGCAGCAGGGTCTCGGATATATGGTCTATGACGTACCGCAGGGAGAATACCTGATCGGAACCAACGGCCGTCTGAATCCACATGCAGTTCTCGGCAACCGAGTTCTCAACGGCAATGACATCTATACCCTCTACCCCGACAACTGGCTGAAACAGGGTACACGCAACGGATTCCGTCAGGAATACAACATCAACGTGACCGGCGGTAATGAGAAGTATTCACTTATGGCAGCATTAGGCTACCTGAACAACGAGGGTCTGACCCCGTCGAGCGAGATCACCCGTATCAATGCAAGGTTGAAAGCCAACTATCAGGCATTCTCATTCCTGCGACTTGGCGGAAGTGCCGGTTACACGAATACCAATTCCGATAACCTCGGTGATGTTTTCGGCACACCTTATACCATGGCCCCGATCTATCCATTGTATGTCCGCGATGCCAACGGCAAAATCATGCAGGACAAGAATGGTAACCGCTATGATTACGGAAATAAAGATATGGGAGTTACCCGTCCGGTGGACACCAACGGTAACGTCAACCAGTCTGACATTCTCGATATCAACAGCTGCAGCTCGAATGCTTTCAATATCCAGGGATATGCGACATTCGATTTCCTTAATGATTTCCACTTCACAGTGAACGGTTCGGTCTATATCACCGAAGCACGCACAAAACGCACCTATAACCCCGATTACGGATATTCAGTTACAGACGGCGGCAGCACATCCATCGCACATGGCCGTACAACCGATACCAACTACCAGCAGCTTCTGAACTGGAACCGTCAGTTCGGCGCACATAACGTGGATGTTCTGTTGGGTCATGAGTACAGCCGCCAGCAGTATGCCAACCTGAGCGGTTCGGGCAGCATGTTCGCAGACTACAACAACTCAGAACTCAGCGGTGTGATTATCTATGGCTCACCGACATCAAGCCGTTCACTCTACAATGTTGAAGGCTGGTTCGGCCGTGCGCAGTATGACTACGACAGCCGTTACTTCTTCTCGGGTAGCTTCCGTCGCGACGGATCTTCGAGATTCCATCCGGATCACCGCTGGGGTAACTTCTGGAGCCTCGGTGGAGCCTGGATTCTCACCAAAGAGGAATGGTTCCCGAAGAGCAAGAATGTCAACATGCTTAAGTACAAGATCTCTTACGGCGAGCAGGGAAATGACGGAATCGGCGATTTCCTCTACACCGACCTGTACTGGATCACAAACAACAATAACGATGTTGCCCTGTCGTTCGGCTCAAAAGGTAAGTCGGACATCACCTGGGAAACCGTAGGCAACTTCAACACAGGCTTTGAATTTGAATTGTTCAACAGCCGCCTGCGCGGTGAGGTTGATTACTACTATCGCCAAACCCGTGACATGTTGATGTGGCTGTCGGCACCGACCGAAATCGGCTATGACGGATATTATGACAATATCGGCGACATGAGCAATACCGGTATCGAGGTTAACTTGAGCGGTGATGTGATCGCCACCAAGGATTTCCGCTGGACCATCGGCATGAACATGACATGGCAGAAAAACCGCATTGACTATATCCCGAGCGAGAAAGCCGGTCTGACAATGGAAGGCCACCGCGGCTATACCTCCGGCGCTTATTTCTATGGCGAGGGTCTGCCTATGTACACCTTCTACACAAAACGTTTTGCCGGCGTGAATGAAAACGGCGAGAGCATGTTCTACCGCAACGGCAGCGACGGCCAGCTTGAGACAACCACTACTTATTCTGATGGTGACTACTACCTGTGTGGCAACGCGATGCCTACAATCTTCGGTGGTTTCGATACATCGTTGAGCGGTTATGGCTTCGATCTCTCCTTGCAGTTCAACTATTCAGTGGGCGGCAAGAAATGGGATACCGGCTATCAGGCATTGATGAGCGCACCTACCGATATCACAATCGGCGGCGGAATCCACCGTGACGTGTTCAAGAGCTGGACACCTGAGAATCCAAATTCGAGCATTCCGATGTTCTATTATTCCGATGTTTACGGAGCAGCTGCGAGCGACCGCTTCCTGACCGATGCCAGCTATCTTGCACTTCGTAACGCCACTCTGGGCTACACGTTCCCCGAGTCGATCACGAAACGTCTGAAAATGACAAAACTGAGAATCTATGCCACATGTGAGAACGTTGCCTACTGGACCAAGCGCAAAGGTTTTGATCCGCGTCAGAGCCTGACCGACGGCTCCTATGGCGGCTGGCCTCCGATGCGTACGATCTCGGGTGGTATTCAAGTTCAGTTCTAAAGAGTGAACAGTAAACAATCCAGTTTTAAACACACTCAAAAACTAATCCGACAAAAAAGATGAAAAAGATATTTAGAAAACCGCTATTGTTTACGGCTATCACGATGTTATCGGCGACGGTCAGCAGCTGTCTTGAAGAGGCATTCCCCGAGGACGGCTCCCTGACACAGGATCAGGTTGAACAGGCGGACAAAGCCGCGCTCGCAGGCGCAATGACGAGCTATTTCACAGCCGGTGGTGATAATCCGTGGGATATCGGTTATATGATGTTCATGATGTGGCGAGACGCCATGACAACCGACTTCCCCATCAATGACAACACCTGGGACTACTTCAACTATTATCCGTCGCAGTTGTCGATGGGCAATACCTACAATTCAGGATTGTGGTGGGACCGCGGATACTCACATATCAGCCGCGCCAACACAACAATCAAGATCTCAAGCCCGGATCCAGACAGCGAGGATGCTTACTACCGCGGCTATGCCTACGCTTTGCGTGCAATGCTGTACTTCGACATGGCACGTACATTCGAGTACAAGCACACCGACATCGAGGCTCTTGACCGTTCAGCTGACCAGCGTGGAATCTGGGGACTCACCGTTCCAATCATCACAGAAGAGACCACAGAGGCAGACAGCCGTCACAATCCCCGTGCTCCGTTCTATCAGATGTACCGCTTCATCAACAGCGATCTTCTGCAAGCACAGACATATCTGAAAAATTTCCACAGTGTGGCATCAAAAGATACCCCGAGCCTTGGAGTGGCATACGGTCTTGCCGCCCGATTCTGGCTTGAACTCGGCAGCCGCTTCAGCCGTTATCCCGAGGATCTGGCCGCACAGGTTGAGCATGAGACCGACGAGGCGCTGTCGAATTATCCGGCACTCGGCATCACCACAGCGACAGAATGTTTCCGCAATGCAGCGGATTATGCTCGTAAGGCTATCAACGAGGGCTACACCCCGACCACACGCACACAATGGTATGACAAATCTTCCGGCTTCAACACACCGATCGACTCATGGATGTGGGCAATCATCATCTCTCCGGAGAACTGGATGGCCAAGAGCTGCACATGGAAGAGCTGGGTTTCATATCACTGTCCGGAAGCAACCTATGGCATGAGCGATGCAACAGAATATGCGGCCTACCGTCTGATCGATGCCCGTCTGTACTCAGAAATGGATGAGAACGACTGGCGCCGTGACACCTGGATTGATCCTGAATTTGCAGCGATGGATGATTCCGACGAGAAGAAAGCAGAATTCACCTCGCGCTACTCACAGGTGACCACCTACAACTATGAGGACTTCATCAAGTTCAACGCATACTGCGGATTCAAATTCCGTCCTGCCGGCGGCAATGGCACGACCCCGTCCGTTGGCAATGCAGTCAGTGTTCCATTGATGCGTGTTGAGGAGATGTATCTTATCGAGGCAGAGGCTCTGGCTTATTGCGAGGGCGCAGCATCGGCCAAGGCAGCTCTTGAGGCATTCATGAACTCCTACCGAATGACCGAAGGCACGACTTTCTCGACCAAGGCATCGGCACTTGAGGATGTCGTGAACGAGATCTGGATCCAGAAACGAATCGAACTATGGGGCGAAGGCCTTCTGTGGTTTGACTACAAGCGTCGGGAACTGGCTGTTGAGAAAGGCTATATAGGCACCAACCACCCGGCACTGTACCGCTACAACACATATCCAGAAGCGGTGGCACCATGGATGAACATCTATATCGTTGACCGCGTCCGCGACCTTAACCAGATGGTTATCCTGAATCCGGATCCGACCGGAGCCATCAAGACCCTCTGGACCGAATAAAACATTTTCAGAACAGCAAAAAAAGAAAACAATGCAAATAAGAAACTATATAACCAGCGTTGCGCTCCTCGGAATGTCGGCCGTTTTGATGACAGGCTGCTCGGATGACGACAAATGGCAGCCGGGTCCGGACACGGATCCGAACAACATGAGCGTCTATTTTGAAGAGCTGAGTACGTACAATCTCGTTGTGGAACCTGATGACAGCCGTCTGATCCCAGTTACCGTCGGCAGATCGAAGGTCGGAGAGGCCGCAACTGTAGATCTTGATGTCGTTGAATGTCCGGAGGGTGTTGTGATACCTCAGACGATCGCATTCGGAGCCAATGACCAGACCACGACGTTCTATATTGATCTTGAGAATATGCCGTCGAAATCCTTCGGCAATATCTCCATCAATCTTCCGGAAGAACTGACCTCACCTTACGGCGCCGGCACAACCAACCTGTCGTTCAAGGTGACAATCTCCGGCGCATGGATTCCGGTTTCAACAGATGTGAAGCTGACATGCAGTCCGTATGCCGATATGACCACCAGCCTATATTATCTTGACGGAACGAACAACTTCAAGTTGCCAGATTTCTTCGGTTCAGGTCTTGATTTCGTGTTCACAATGGATACTCCAGGCAATGGCTGGACATATATACAGCCGATCAAGAACTACTATGACGCAACGCTTGCTTATCCAGACTTAGGCTGGGGCGCATATCCGTATGATGCCGGCTGGTTCCTTTTCGATGATGCAAATGATGAATGGCCATGGTGGTGTCCTGACGGAGTGACATATCCGGAAATCGACATGCTCGAGTTTGAAAAAGCGTATGCTTACATGACCTTGAAGGGAGACGATGGCAAGGGTTGGATCTATCTGAGTGCATACGCATATATGAGTGACGGCAGTGGCAAGTATATTGATCTGAATTACTCTTTCACCCCGGAATTCACACCCTACGAAAATTAAATCAGTCCATAAAAAAACAGAATAATATGAAACTATATAAATATATCGGCTTGCTTGGTGTAGCCTTTCTCATGGGTACGGCTGTCGGCTGTAGCGATGACAAGGATGTAGTGCCTCTGGATAAGTCGGAGATGGCAGTGGAAAATGCTGCATACAACACCCTGACGTTTGAATGGGGTAGAGTGGATGGAGCCCGTCAGTATTCATACGAATTCCGTCGTTCGGATTCGGAGGATATAATAGAGGTTGGTCTGACGAAGGATAACAAGGCAACGTTCACGGGTCTTGATCCGGATACGGAGTACACCCTCACCGTTCTGGCTTATGCCGCAATCAACAGCGACAACACAACATCAGAACCAATAGTGCTGACTGCACGAACATCGCCTCTTGAACCTATCGAAGCTCCTGTGTTAAGATGGTCACGCGAAGTGAACACCGTGATCATTTCCTGGGATGCCGTTGAGGGTGCAAGAACTTACGAATACTCTTTTGTTGATGCCGACGGAAACGAGATCGGCACAGGCACGACATTCAACACTTCTGTTTCGTTTGCCAACATGCAGGATGGAAAATATACGTTCAACATTGTAGCTCAGACCATAGCCGGAGGCCGCACGGACAGCGATGAGTCAAGCATGACGTTTGAATTCAAACGTGAACGAGAGGAGCTATGGCGTATCGAGGGCAATTATACCAGTGCATTGCTTGACAAGACATGGAAGGCAACGTTGGTTTCATACGATGATAATTCGTACACGATCCTTAACTGGTATGGTGTTGAGGGGTACGATCTGGAGTTCACAATAGATCAGAGTGATGCCAACAACATGTTCCACGCAGGCTGCGAGGGTGTAGAATACAATTATAATTCATCAACCGGAACGTATTCGATCCCGACCGGATTGTCGTCACCATCAACCATAGGTCTGAAAGCATCGGGCAACCAGAGCGCGATGACCGGTAACTCGGGTCGAGGCAATGTCACACTTTCAGTAACGGATGGTAGTACATCTGGTACTGACCGTCTGGAATGGGGTATCACAATCAACGATTTCGTGGGTACTTGGACTTTGAATTTTGCAGGATATGATTATTTTGCATACGGAGCCGAATCGGATTACGATGAGTTTTATACCGCTGACGTTGAGGTAACACTCGGTAGTGCGGCAAATACACTTATGGTTCCCATGCCTAATTATTATGGTTACAAAGGTGGTACAGGAACAATGGTTGTAGACCTTGACGAAATGACATTTACAATGTCTCCAGTTGAGATCGGGGCATTTGTTATCTCGGGTTACGGATTAGAAGATTCCAATGTGACGATGACAGGTACAATTTCGATGAAAAAGATTGTGTTTAATCCAATACAATTGTGGTGGGGTGAATACTATTACATTTCAGAAGATTCTTACTTGAACTATACGAGAGAATAAGACGAGAATATAAATGATAATTGCAGTCGGCGGATCGGTAACGGTTCGCCGATTGTTTTTTGGGGCGAGTGATTAGAGTTAGAGAGTTGGAGAGTTTAGAGTGCAGGGCGAGTTTTTCGGTAGACGGCTCGGAGAGCCGTTACCCCGATAGGGCGCGCATCGACGGG
>OFHN01000088.1_pt1 | contig 85930 bp, 60 predicted proteins | sample 1521321 | NCBI WGS metagenome assembly OFHN01 (sample SAMEA3504130, study PRJEB24116) | mouse gut metagenome | biome: mouse gut; feature: mouse-associated habitat; material: faeces | place: Denmark | collected 2011
TGCACTCCGGATTCTGATGCTTCTATAAAATTCAAACTTCTATTTTGCAAATTCTTCTGCCAACGCTGCCAGATCCTCCCGATGTCCTTTGATCCAGTCTGCATACACCGTCTTCTCTTCTGTAATCCTCTGTCCCAGTTCCACAAAAAATTTCGGTATATTCTCTTCCGTCATCACGCAAAGATCTGTGCCAAACGATTCTTTTCCCGAAGCGTCACATCCCCCTTCAAACATCGCGTAAGCGGGTTTGGGTCCTTCCGGCGACTGTTTTACGGCGCCGCGGAAGCCGAGCGCTGCCGCCTGGTGTGCGGAGCAGGAAGAAGGACAGCCGGAAATGCGGATTTTTGGCAGGACGCCGTCGGCAAACCGGCAGGGGCGAACGGCGTCGACGCATGCTTTCAGCAGAGTCTGCGAATCCCTGACGCCGAGCTGGCAGATATGGTTGCCGATACATGCGACCGATGTTTCAAACAGTGTGTCTGCGCCGTCGTCCGTCAGCGCAAGCAGGGTTTCGGCTTCTTTTGCCGTGCAGTTGATCAGGTACATGCTCTCATCCGGGGAAAGACGGATTTCCACGTCTTCCATCGGAAGGATGGCGTCATATAATCGCTGCATGCATTCCGGCGTCGGATTGCCGCCGATCGGATGATAGGATACGGCATATAATCCAGGCTGCTTTTGTGCGATTACGCGCGGATGCGTGATCTCGCCGTCTCCTTTTTTTGTAACGGAAAACGGGGGGACAGAAAGATCCAGGTCTTCCGACTGGAGCGCGCAATTTAATTTTTCCGTAAATGCTTCACGCAAACCGTCTGCGCCAAGCGTATCCTGCAGATAACGCGTCCGTGCCCTGCCGCGGTTTTCATAATTTCCGAATGCGGTAAACGTATCGATCATGGCTTTGATGTAATAAAGTGTTTTTTCCGGAGCGATCTGTCTGGCGACGCAAACACCCATTTTCGGATTGTTGCCAAGGCCTCCGGCGGCATAGACGTCAAACGTATGGTTTTCGTTGGCGACAAAGCCAAGGTCACGAAACGTGGCGTGAGGCGCATTGGCAGGCGTGCTGGAAAAGCAGACTTTAAGCTTACGGGGAAGCTTTACTTTATGGATAAAGCCAAGCAGATAATCCGCCGCAGCGGTTACGTAACCGGTCACGTCAAAGGCTTCGTTCGCTTCTACGCCGCTTAACGGAGACATCATCACATTGCGCGGATAATCTCCGCCGCCTCCTCTAGTAATAATGCCGTGGTCCCATGCTTCTTCAATCAGGCTTAAAATGGTGTCCGCCGTTAAGTTGTGAAGCTGTACCGTCTGGCAGGTAGTCAGGTGCAGGCGGTCAATCTGGTATTTCTGTATGCTTTCCGTAATAAAACGGAGGGAGTCTTTGGAAATCCTTCCGCCGGAAAGCCTAAGTCGCAGCATGCCGCGTTCGCCGCCCCGCTGGGCATAACTGCCAAAGCCGCCGGAAAAATGCTTATATTCGGCAACCGATATTTTTTTTTCGTAAAACTGCCTTGTTTTTTCATGAAATTCGGCAATGTCTTTTTTAAATTCTTCCGCATAGTTTTTCATAATTTCTGATTCCTTTCTATCCAAATAAGAGCCGTAAATTAGCAGCAGTAAAAAACTGCCTTATCCATAGTATAAGGCAGTTTTTAAAAAATATAAACAATTATTTTATTCTGTCAGGGCAGTTTCTGTGTTTTCTGCCAGGGGGTCGTGATAGATATATTCCTGCGTACTCCGAAATACCGTGTTGCCGGATCCCATCTGGTTGACGACGACGGTATCGCCGTCTTCAATGTCGTCCACAAGCATCCGCAGTCTGGAGTCGTTTACATAATAGGTCGTAACTTCTTCGCCGTTGACATAGATTTTACTCCAGCGGGTGAAGTTTTTGCCGCTGACAACAACATATCCGGAAAAATAGGACGGCCATACGCTGATAATAGAGGTATCTTCCACGCCCATCACCAGATCGGTAGCCGGATACGGGTCTTCTCCGTTGTAGGCAAAGCGGTCGCCGTAAAGCAGGTCGTACTGCAGATGGTTCAAACCTTCCAAATACGGCTGGCTTCCTGTCGTTTTGGCGTCGAGCGCACTCTGTTCATAGGTGAAAATCGTTCCTTCGTGGATGCCCAGATCGTTGGTCGTGCTTGCCAGTAATTCATACGCTGCAAGATCGGCGTCTTTTTTCGGCAGACCAAAGTTGTTCCATGTAATGTAGTTGGTCTGAAACGTATCGCCGGTCGCCATGTCCGTCTCTTCTAAGCCAAGGCTCGGAAGATGGTCGCCGAAAAATACTACAATCGTATTTTCATCACGTGCTTCTAAAGCCGCCGTCAGGTTGCCGATAAATTTATCTACCTCATGGATCATATTTACATAATATTCCCACTGATTGCGCGTCTCTTCCTCAAAAGGACCGCTGATTAAAATTTCCGGATTTTTCAAAATCTTCTCTTTCGGATAATCGCCGTGTCCCTGTACCGTGATGGTATAGACAAAGTCCGGCTGATGTTCGGTAGCGTCTAACGCTTTGATCGTTTCACTGATCAGAATATCATCGGTTGGCCAGGAACGAAGCGGCGTGTATTCCCGGATATCCATCAGCTCTTTGCTGGTAAAGGAATCAAAGCCCATCATCGAAAACGCGTTGGCGCGGCTGTAGAAATTGCCGCCGTTATTATGTACCACGTGTGTGCCGTAACCGATTTTGGAAAGGTCGGAAGCGATGCTTTCACAATCCGTCTGCTTTAAAATCGTTTTATAGGGATATTCCCCTGTGCCGAAATACTGCATACTCATTCCGGTTAAGACTTCAAATTCCGTATTGGCGGTTCCCGCTCCGACAACCGGTACGGTCAGATGTCCGGAGGAGTAATTTTGGGACAGCCGGTGGAAGTTTGGAACCGGATCTTTGGAAAAATCCAGGAAATTAATTTCTGTCGGGTCAATAAAAGATTCAAGCAGTACGGTAATTATATTCGGCTGGTCGGGATTTTTTGTCTCTTTCTTTTTGGAAGCGGCTGCGGCTGCAGCAACGCTCTCTTTGGAATATTGATCCGGTTTGCTCATACCCCGGTCAACGACGCTGGTGGAAAACCCGTATACAAATCCGTAGTTTTCATATCCCTGTGCAATGTTGGCAAAATAAGAAGCCAGAATATTGGAATTTTGCGCCGCATGCGTCGTAACAGGAAGCATCAGGAAACAAAACGCTACCATACAGGGGGTCAGAAACTTCCTGCGCCTGCCCTGAAATTTCGGTCCCTTAAAAAAGAGATACACGCAGAACGCAATAAACAAACCGACGATACATACAACCGCAGTCGCTTCCGCTGCAGAAAAATAATTGGTGTTCTGCATAGACAGAAGATCGGAAATACATTTTAAGTCTGTATAGCCGAACGGTGTGACGCGGTTGGATAAGATGCAGCCGTTTACCGTTCCGAGGAAAATCCACAGTCCGCTGATGACAATACGGGCGAGCGCTCTTCTGCGCACCAGGTAAACCAATGTCAGCGATGCAAATATAATGAAAGAATTATAAGCAAACGCCCAGGTGTGCAGCGCCACAAACCCAAATGCTTTTTCTATGGAATGCCTCGAAATCACTTCAATGGCAAAACATAAAAGCATGGACAGCAGAATATGAAATAACAGTGAGTATCGGTTCAGAAAACGAACTGTCCGGGCTTTTTTCTCCGGCGGTATCTTGGGTATTGGAATATGAAGTAATGATTTCATAACGTATCCTCCTAGTAAAATTCTATATTAAATACCGTAAATAAGCATTTCTGTGCTTGTCACGTACTAAAGAATATAACGGAAACAGTTAAAAATCAATGGAAAACTTCTATAAATTTTTCTTAAGAAAAATTCAAAAATCACTCAATATATATAAAATATGTCAAATCTGTGAATTTCAGAACAACAATCTGTGAAACGGGAATCTTTAGATTATCTTAAGATATCTTAGAAATCGAAAAAGAAGCTTGACAATTCAAAACAGGAATACTACTGTATGAACAGCATGGTACAGTTGTACGCGGCCAGAAAGGGTGGAACGTGTGGAGAGATTAATTGAAGTTAGAAATCTTATGAAAATTTATAATCCGGGCGAAAATGAAGTGCGGGCGCTAAATGATATTTCGCTTCAGATCGCCAAAGGAGAATTTGTGGCAGTGATCGGCCAGTCCGGTTCCGGGAAATCTACATTTATGAATATGCTGGGATGTTTGGATGTTCCAACGTCGGGCAGTTATTTTTTAAACGGACGAGATGTGGCGGGGCTTTCAGACGATGAACTTTCCGAAATCCGCAACCGGGGAATCGGATTTATTTTTCAGGGGTTTAACCTGATACCTAATTTAACGGCGCTGGAAAATGTGGAGCTGCCGCTGATTTATCGGAATGTTCCGGCGGCAAGGCGGCGTGAGCTGTCGGTCGCTTCTTTAAAAAAAGTAGGTTTGGAAAACCGGATGGAGCATAAGCCTTCCGAGATGTCGGGCGGGCAGCAGCAGAGAGTTGCCATTGCACGGGCGCTGGCGGCAGCACCGCCGATGATTCTTGCCGACGAGCCGACGGGAAATCTCGATTCGGCTTCCAGCAAGGAGATTATGCAGATTTTAAGAGGACTGCATGAAGAAGGCAGAACGGTGATTTTAATTACCCATGACAATAAAATTGCGGAGAGTGCGAAACGGGTGATTCGAATTATGGACGGAAAAGTGGTATCGGATACAGCCGTGAAGAAAAAGAAAGAAAAGAAAGGCAAAGGAGAGGTGGAGTAGACAATGTTAAAAATCAGAAAGGAACAGACGGGGATGCTGCCGGGGAGCCGGGGGAAAAAGAAAAAAAAGTGGAAAATAGCGGCGGGGATTCTTGCGGCGGCCCTTTTACTCTGTGCGGCGGCAGGCGTCTTTTCCGGCGGAGACAAAGAGCAGCTGCCGACGGTAGATGCGGCGGAAGTGGCAAAAGGAGATATCACGTCTACGTTAGAGACCAGCGGAGTGATCGCAAGCGAAGTGACACGGGTATACGCTTCGGCAGTTAATGCCAAAATCGGGGAAGTTCCGGTTGTGCTGGGACAGGGCGTGGAAAAAGGCGATTACCTTCTGACTTACGATACGGATTCCCTGCAGAAAAGTTATGATATCGCAGAGCTGCAGGCAAAGGCGGAAAATGCTGCGGGCAGCGACACTCTGGCGAAGGCGAGCGAGAGCGCGGGCGACTTGGCGGTCAGTGAAAGCGAGATGCATACGCTGCAGGGACAGATCGATACCGTGAACGCCGAAATTAATGCTTTGCAGGCGCAGGCAGTTGAAAATGAGATGGCATCCAACAACCGGGCGGCGGCAAATGAAGAACTTGCAAGGCTGGAGGCCGAAATCGAAACGCTTGGCGCGCAGATTGCCAAACTGGAGGAAAGCGGCAGTCAGGGTGTGCTTTCAGAGAAAGAAAAAGAAACGCTTGGCAAGCTGAAAAAAGAAAAAAAGGAAAAAGAGCATGAGGCTGCAAAGAAGAAAAAATCATTAAAGGGAGCCGGAGAACTTGCAAACCGCCAGACGCAGATCCAGGCGCAGATCAGCCAGAAAAATAATGAGCTAAGCGAACTGCAGGGGAAGTTTTCAGAGGCGCAGTCAAAGAACGCGTCTGCAGAAGCGGGAATCTTAACGGAAGCGGCGCGGGCAAATATCAGTTATTCCCAGCAGGCAAACAAACTGACGTTAGAGCAGACGGCGGAGGATCTTTCGAAAGCAAAAGCGGGCATTACCGCAGATTTTGACGGGATCGTTACGGAAGTTGCCGCTGCAGCCGGAACGATGGCGGCGGAAGGGACGTCTATGATTACGCTTGCAAGCGCGGAACATATGTGTGTGGAAGTTCCCGTTTCCAAATATAACCTGGTCAATCTGAAACCCGGGCAGAGCGCCGTTATTACGTTTCAGGACAACACCTACCAGGGAAACATCAGTTACATCAGTAAATTGGCGGAAAAAGGAGAATCGGGCGCGGCGATGGTAATGATGAAGGTTCATATCGATACGCCGGATAACAAGCTGATCTTAGGATTGGATGCAAAAGTGACCGTAGACCTCGGAACGGCACAGGATGTATGCATCGTGCCGGTTTCTGCGGTGAATTCCGATACACAGGGAGATTTTGTCTACACGATCGAAAACGGAACGGTCGTAAAAAAATATGTGACGACAGGCATGTCATCGACCGATGAAATCGAAATAAAAAGCGGCGTCGAGCCGGGAGAAAAAGTAATTACAACCGTTGATTCCGATATCATAGAAGGTATGGAAGTTCAGGAATCCGAACAACAGAATCCGGACGAGGCGCCGACAACGGAACTGACAGAATAGGAGGCGGGGCATGTCGCAGTTTATAGAATATCTGAAGATGGCCGTTTCTAATATTAAGGCAAACAAAATGCGGTCCTTTCTGACGATGCTTGGAATCATTATCGGCATCTCTTCTGTAATTTTAATCATGTCTTTGGGAAACGGTGCGAAAAATGTTATCACAGAACAGCTGGCAGGGATCGCAGCGGGGCAGATCGCACTTTATACGTATGACGATACCGGGTCTTATCAGATTACAAACGACGATATTGAGGCGATTGAGGCGGAAGTGAAAGGCCTAAAGGGCGTAAATACGTATATGGGCGCAGATGGAACGACAAGTACGAAAAAGGGAGAATTTCAGGTGTCCGCAAGCGGACAGAGGGCGTCTTATCAGGTGTTTTCCACTACCGGGATATTAAAAGGCAGGTATTTTAACAAACAGGAATATCTTGCCGCCTCTCCGGTCTGCGTCATCGGGGAAAAAGACGCTGTGCGCCTGTTTGGTTCCGTCGATGTGGTCGGCATGAATCTGGATGTTTCCATGTGGGGAATTGAAATTCCGTTTACCATCATAGGGGTGGAAAAAGCGGAACAGGAAACGATGTTTACATTCACCTATGATAATTCCCCGGTATCCATTTATTTTCCTCTGACGGTATTTGCGCAGATTTACGGTGTCGGGTTTGACTCATATTACCAGATTTATCTGATGGTGGAGGAGAACGCGGATACGGGCGCCATTACGTCACAGGTGGTGGAGCTTTTGGAACGCAGGCATCAGTGTTACGGGGAAGATATTTATCAGTATGAAAGTTTTAGCGACTATATGGGGACAGTCAATACGGTCATCAATACCGTGACGATGCTGATATCGCTTGTAGCTGCGATCTCTCTGATTGTCGGGGGTATCGGAGTTATGAATATCATGCTGGTATCCGTTACGGAACGCACCAGAGAAATCGGAATTCGAAAGGCGCTGGGGGCAAAAACAAGATCTATTATGATGCAGTTTTTATCGGAATCCGCCATTATTACCATGATCGGCGGGCTGATCGGGATTATCAGCGGTGTAGCGGGCGCTTTTCTGGTAGCCAAAATTGTGGCGGGCATCAATCCGCAGATGGCGTTTACGCCGTCGGTCAGCATTCCGACTGTGCTTGCCACCACGCTGTTTTCTTCGGCAATCGGCCTGTTCTTTGGGATTTATCCGGCGAAAAAAGCGGCAAAGCTAAGCCCGATTGAAGCATTGCGGCGGAATTGATCATTAAGAGCTTGCATTTTCCGAAAAAAATTATTAAAATACACATATCAGTTTCATCTTAATAAAAAACATAACAGGGAGACGAGGGAAGATGCGTGAAGCAAACAGGAAAGTGCGGAGGCTTGGAAGAAAAGTAGGCAATTTAGTTGCCTGCCTGCTCGTATTTAGCATGATTATTGTTGTTGCATTATGTGTTTTTATGTTTTACAGGCTCACAATGAATATGCTGAAAGATCGATGCGTGAACGGAACCAATATGCTGGCCTATCAGCTGAGGGAATATGACGGTCCGGAGGATAAGACGCAGTTACTGGATGATTTAAAAGAGCAGATGCGCTGTGAATTTACAATTTTTGAAGGAAACGTACGTGCTTATACAACGATCCTGCAGGACGGGAATCGTGTAGTAGGTACGGAACTTTCCGAGGATTTGACAAAGATCGTACTTGAAAAGGGAGAAGCGTATGTAGGAAAGGCAGAAATTTTCGGCGAGGAGCACCTCTGCTCCTATGTGCCGACCTATGATGCCAAGGGAAAGATAACGGGTCTGATATTTTCCGGTATATCTGTATCGGAAGCGTCCAAACAGACGTACAATACGATCTGGCTTTCCTGTGCGGTTGGATTTGCGATGGTTCTGGTCAGCCTTGCCGTGCTGTCGGTTTATATCAAACGGAAAGTCAGCCGTCCGCTTACAAAGCTTACGTCACTGGCAAAGACAATGGAACGCGGGGAATTAGGCGTGAACCAAAAGCAGGAACTGACTGGGGATATTCATTCCAATGACGAGATCGGGCTGCTTTCAGAAATTTTTACAGAAACAATCGGCAGGATCAAGGGATATATGGGTGAGATTTCGACGGTTTTGTCGGCCATTTCAGAAGGCAATCTGGATGTTGAGACGAAGCAGGTGTATGTCGGGGATTTTGTTACCATCAAAGATTCCCTGGACAGCATACTGGAGAAGTTAAATAGTACCATGGCACAGATTGTAGAAAGTTCCGTCTACGTATCGAGCGGTTCCAAACAGATGTCTGTCGGTGCGCAGGCCTTAAGCCAGGGTTCGGTGGAACAGGCAAGTTCAGTAGAAGAACTGGAAGAAACGGTACAGAGCATTTCTGAGCAGGTAGGGCAGACAGCCGAGCATGCAAAGCAGGCAAGCGGAAGAGTACAGCAGTTTTCCGTTCATCTTCAGGAGAGCAACGAGAAGATGCATGAGATGATGCGTGCGATGGAAGAGATCAATGCAAGTTCCAATGAAATCGGAAAAATTATCAAAACGATTGAAAGTATTGCAAGCCAGACCAATATTCTTGCATTAAATGCTGCGGTAGAAGCGGCGCGTGCGGGAGAAGTCGGCAAAGGCTTTGCCGTTGTCGCAGAAGAGGTTCGGGAGCTGGCGGCGAAGAGCGCGGAAGCATCGAAATCTACGGCGGATCTAATTGAACGGTCCATTGCCGCCGTAAAAGAAGGGGCAAGAATCGCCTATGAAACGGCAGACCGTCTGGAAACGGTAGTAACCGGCGCCGGAGAAGTCGTGGAAAAAACCAACTGGATTGCGCAGGCCTCCGGTACGCAGGCAGATTCGATCAGCCGTATACAGCAAAGAGTCAGTGAAATTTCGAACGTAGTGCAGACAAATTCTGCAACGGCGCAGGAGAGCGCGGCGACCAGCCAGGAGCTGAGTGCACAGGCCGGTGCTTTGAAGAAACTGGTCGATATGTTCCGGTTGAAAAACAGCCGGTAAAAATTTTTAGAAATGTAGCTGTTGAGAGGTACATATACGAAAAGAAAAGGTATCGGAGGATACCTTTTTTTTAGAAAATGGAACAACTGGAAGAAGTCGGGCATATAGTATATGGAAATTTGAAATGGAGCCAGCGAAGTGAATTATTTCAAAGAATCTTACCTGCAGACGCCGGAAGAATACAACGGCAGGATGCCTTTTTATCTGACGTATCCCATGACGAATGTGTATCAGACAGAAAAAGAATATGAGCGGGATATGGAACGCATGAAAGAGCTGTATCCGAAACGAATGAAGCAGCTCCTTGCATACGTGGAAGAAGAATGTGATAAAATGGAATACGAGGGAAGCATGATGTACGACGAGTACCCGGACAAAGTATTGCTGTATCGGACAGCGGCAGGTATTTATGATAAAGCGGCGCCCATACAGGAAACGGAAGACAGGGAACGCAGAAGGGACAGAGATCTCATGGATGTCATACAGGTGCTTTTGTTTGATGAAATGTACCGGCGCAGAGGGAGGCGTAGACGCTGCTGCCGTAGATGGTGGTAGAGGATCACCAAAATTTCAGCCATGGTTTTGGCGCTGCCAAAAACCATGGCAGTAATAAGGAAATCCTGAAATAGGATACCTGTATGCCGTGCGGCAGTAATAAGGAAAGGACGAGAGGTAGAAGGGACACGATGAAAAGAGGGATGATAAAGGGGATCGTATTGTTTGCGGTTTTTTGTGCCGGGGTTTTGGGGTTTGGACAACTCACCAATCACTCCAATCAGGATCTGACGACAGAGATGCAGGATGCAACGCTTCCGGTTGTCTCTTTATATCTGCAGGACGAAGAGACGAAGGAACGGATGCAGATCAATGAACTGCATGGGTATACGTCGCAGATGAATGCCGTGTATATGAGGGATACGATTACTCCTATTAATAATGAGAGAATCCTTCCGATTCAGATTCGGACGTATGATACGCAGATTGACGGCGTTTCCTATGAAATCCGCAGCTTGGACATGGACAGGCTGATCGCAGACAGTGAGGTTACGGATTACACCCAGGAAAAAGGGAAGCTGAATGCAGACCTTGCAATTCAGAATCTTTTGGAAAAGGAAGAAGAATACCTTCTGATTTTAAAGCTTGCCTGTGGGAATGATACGATTTACTACTATACAAGGATGATAGAAGAGGAGAATTGTTATGCCGGAGAATGTGTTGAATTTGCACTGAACTTTCATAACAATACGTTTCAGGGCGACGCGTCGCAGCATCTTGCCACATATCTGGAACCAAATGCATCGGGAGATAATTCTACACTGCATAAAGTAGATATTCATTCCAGTTTAAAACAGGTGGCATGGGCTGACTTTCAGGGAGAGCGCATTACGACACCGGTACCGTCCATCAAGGAAGTCAATAATTCTTATACGGTTGTTATTTTGGAATATGTTACAGGTACGACCGGTGAGCGGGGCGAAATGGAATATTACAACGTGGAGGAATATTATCGGATCCGTTATACGCAGGAGCGGATGTATCTGTTAAATTATGAACGGACGATGGAGCAGATTTTCCGGGCAGAAAGTTTTTCGGTTTATGACCGCTACATTCAGCTTGGTATACGGGGAGAGGACGTGGAATATGCATCTAATGAAAAAGGGAACATTGTCAGCTTTGTACAGGGCGGAGAGCTTTGGAGCTATAATGAGACAAGCAATCAGCTGGTACAGGTGTTTAGTTTTATCGGTAATGAGGGGATCGACCACAGGGAAAATTACAGGGAACACGATATAAAGATTATCAATATTGACGAGACCGGAAGCGTAAATTTTGTGGTGTACGGGTATATGAACTGCGGCACGCACGAAGGCAATGTAGGAATCTGTGTTTATCATTACGACAGTGTTGCAAATACGGTGGAAGAAGAACTGTTTATCCCATCCGATGAGTCGTATCAGGTGATGAAGGCGGATCTGGGACAGATGATGTATGAGAACGGGCAGAATGTATTTTTCATTATGCTGGAGGGAACCGTATACCGGATCGATCTGACAAAGATGAAGGTGGAAGAATATATTACCGGATTAAAAGAGGGAAGTTATGCGATTTCAGATTCCCACAGGTACTTTGCGTGGACGGACAGTAAGGATGAAAATGCTGCGGGCCAGATCAGTTTCGTAAATTTGGATACGGAGGAGAGAAGCCGGATTTTGGCAGATTCCGGAGATTATGTGAAAGCGCTGGGATTTATGGATGATGATTTTGTGTATGGGTCTGCAAAAACGGGTGACGTGTTTAAAGATCTTGCGGGAAATATCACCTTTCCGATGTATCGGATTAATATTTTAGATGCGGAATCTTTGGAGAATCTGAAATCCTATGAAAAAGAAGGGTATTTTGTTTCGGATATTGAAATTCATGATTATATCATGTACTTAAACCGAATACAGTTTAATGGGATGGCATATGCCGAAGCGCCGCAGGATACCATTATGAACCGGGAAGGGGATAAAGCGGCGGTTGTAGGTGTGCATACAACCGTTACCGATGTAAAACAGACGCAGGTGCAGTTGTTTATGGCAGATGAGGTAAAGACGGATGCACCGAAAATTATGACGCCGAAAGAAGTTGTACTGGAAGAAGACCGGGAAATTGTCTTGAATGATACCGGGGAAGAAAGCGGATATTATGCGTATGCAAGAGGCGATGTGCTGCGCGTTACCGACGAATTAAAGGACGCAATTGCGGCTGCAAATGATGAAATGGGCGTGGTGATCGGCAGCAGGCAGCAATATGTCTGGAAACGTGCCAGAAAATCCGTTCAGCCGGCGATTGAGGTCAAAACGGGAGATGAAGATGCGGGCGCTTCTTCCATTGCACAGTGCGTCAGCGCGATGTTGGAGCAGGAATCCATTAATATCGGAGTAACGGCGTTGATTGCTCAGGGCAAGACGCCGAAAGAAATCCTGGAGACAACGATGGAAAATGTCGCTGCACTGGATTTGAGCGGATGTGATCTGGAGGAAATTCTTTATTATGTAAATCTTGGTACGCCTGTATTTGCGATGCGCAGCGATACGGAAGCCGTTCTGGTCGTCGGGTACGACGCGCAGAATGTCTACCTGTTTCATCCGCATTTGGGGACTTCGGAAAAAATGGGCTTAAACGATGCAGGGGAGATGTTTAAAAATGCAGGGAATGTATTTTTTGGCTATATGAGAACCAAATAAGCGAAGAAACTCCGGCAGTCATTCGGTATGATTGCCGGAAAATACATAAAAGTGCATAATTTTTGTGTACATAATAATGTTCTTTCGTCGAAATTAATGATTTTACAAAAAGATATTGTAAATTTAGGTGATTTGGTTTATATTAAAGAATGTACTTTAGGAGGAAATGAAAACATGAGCAAAAAGGAAATTGTAGTATCAAATGTTTCGGAGAAACATGATAATCCGATTGCTGAACTGGTGCAGGTTGCCTGTCAGTTTGACAGTCATATTACCCTAGAGAGTGAGAACCGCAGAATTAATGCGAAAAGCATTATGGGTATCATGGCTTTCAATCCCTCTAAGGGAATGACAGTGAATATTATTACAGAAGGCGATGACGAGGAAGAAGCACTGTTTGCAATGGAAAAATTTTTAGTGTGCGAATAGGTTTTGAAATTAGGGAGGTCAATTATGGCAAAAGACGCAAAAAGTAAAACAACCGTAGCAGAAGCAAAGAAAAAACCTGAGGTAAAGACAGCAGCAGATGTAAAAATTGCAGAAGTAAAAACAGCAGAGGTAAAACCGGCAGATCCGAAAAAGGCAGAGGTTCAGGAAGAAGTTAAGAAAGAAGAACCAAAGAAAGCAGATCCGAAAAAAGTGGCAGCCAGAGCAAAGAAGACGATAAAAGAAAAGACGATTATGACTCCGGAAGTATTTGTAGAATATACGGACAACGGTGAGCAGACAGCCAGTGTAGCAGATATTGTTGCTAAGATAAAAGAGAAATATGTTGCGGAAGGTCATCGGGAATCTTCCATTAAGTCGCTGAAAGTTTACATGAAGCCTCAGGAATGGAAAGCATACTATGTGATCAACAACAAAATTGAAAGTCATATCGATTTGTTTTAAGATAAACGAGGTTAAAATATATCCCCGGCATTGCGCCGGGGATATTTTATTCCGCTTCTTTCCTGTATTTTGCCAAAAGGCGGTGGATTCTCTCATATGGATCCAGCAGATCACTGATGGAAACGTCATGGTTTAAGGTGTCGATAATGTAAGCAATGTATTTGCTCATATCGCAGTTGATGTAATAGGGTTTCTGTAAAAGTTCGTCATCCTGATAGGTCAGGTTTGTCGTTAACAGACGATAGATAATGCCGTCTTCGTAAGCTTTGTCAAATTTTTCAAGACCGTTCGTAAATAATCCGAATGTTGCGATCATAAAGATCCGGTTTGCTTTCCGCTTTTTTAGTTCCGTAGCGACGTCAATCATGCTGTCGCCGGAAGAGATCATATCGTCAATGATCAAAACGTCTTTTCCCTCTACGGAAGCTCCCAGAAATTCATGCGCCACGATCGGATTGCGGCCGTCTACCATTTTGCTGTAATCGCGCCGTTTGTAGAACATACCCATATCCAGGCCAAGCACATTGGCAAGATAGATCGCACGGTTGGTTCCTCCTTCATCCGGGCTGATTACCATCATATGGTCATTGTCGATCTTTAAGTCTTTTACGTTGTTTAAAATACCTTTGATAAACTGATACGCCGGCTGAACCGTATCAAAGCCCTTCAGCGGAATGGCGTTTTGTACGCGCGGATCGTGGGCATCAAAGGTTATAATGTTGTCCACGCCCATATAGATCAGATCCTGAAGCGCTAACGCGCAGTCCAGCGATTCCCGGGAAGTTCTCTTGTGCTGCCGGCTTTCATATAAGAACGGGATGATTACGGTAATCCTTCTTGCCTTTCCGCCTACGGCGGCAATGATGCGTTTCAAATCCGCAAAATGATCGTCCGGGGACATCTGATTCGTATGTCCGCAAAGGGAATAGGTCAGGTGATGATTGGTCACATCCACCATAAGATACAGGTCATATCCGCGCACGGAGTCCTTGATGACGCCTTTTGCTTCACCGCTTCCAAATCGCGGGCAGGATGCTTCCATAATATAGCTTTCCCGTTTGTAGCTGTTTAAGATTCTGACATCCGAAAGATGGTGGTCCCGTTTGGAGCGCCATTTTACCAGATACTTGTCCACCTTTTTTCCCATCTCGGAAAAGCTTTCCAGCGGAATCAGTCCCAGCGGACCGGTAGGAAGGTTTTGTAATAATCGTTCATCATTTGCCATGTTTGTCCTCCATAAAAATATATATGATAGATTAACGGTTATCGAAGTTTTTTCTGTATACGGATATCGTCTCCAAAGAGCTTTAACATTACATAACTGCTGGAGAGCCTGGAAAAGGTTCGTTCGGAATACAGCTGTGCAACCTGGTTGAGCGTTAAGTTTGTCGAAATGATCGTAGATTTCCTGCGGATCATGCGTTCGTTCAGACATAAGAACAATTGTGAAACCGTAAACGAATTCGGTATTTCCGTACCAAGATCATCGATGATCAAAAGATCGCAGTCGAAAATATTCTGGTGAGCGGCAATGATATCCGCTTCGGTCGCTTTATAAAATGTGTTCCTCTTAAATATATCAAATAATTGGAATGCCGTAAAGTAGATTACGGAATGACCGGTGTCTAACAGTTCTTTGGCAACGCAGTTTGATAAAAAAGTCTTGCCCACACCCGTATCTCCATAGAAAAAAAGATTGGAAAATACAGAATCAAATTCATGAATGAATTTCCGGCAGTCCGTTACGGCGTTCTGCATTGTCTTGAGCGCTGTCAGGCCGGTTGCTGGGTTGCGTTGTGTATCGGAGTAGTAGTCGTAAGAAAATGTTTCGAAATTTTCGTTCTTTAAGATGCTTCGGATATTTGACTGGGTATAGACCAGATCGATGGCGCGCTGTTTGAAACAATGGCAGCGTTCGTTTCCGATATAACCGGTGTCTTTGCAGTCGGCACATTCATACGAAGGTTCAAAATACTGCTCGGAATATCCCAGTTCCTTTAAAATATCCAGGCGCTGCTGCCGAAAGTCGGTAAGCTGGCTCCGTAATGTGGCGAGCGCGGTAATATCGCCGTTTAAAAGCTTTCTTGCCTGGGATAAAGAACAGGAAGAAATCTTATCGTCGATGGATTTCAGGCGGTGGTCCTTTCCGTAGACTTCTTTCATACGGTCGTCTACCATATGCTGATTTTTAATCTGTTTGGCGTTGTATTCGCGTATAATCGTATCATACTGCGCATTGCTTAAGGGCATGTTGTAATCTCCTAATGTGTGGTATTCAACAGCTGTTTTTCCAACTGTTCATAATTGTAAGTCCGTTGCGGAAAGTTGTTAAAACGGTTTCCTGCCGCAGAACATTTTGCGGTTTCGGCGGATTTGGCAGCGGAACGTGATTTTTGGTGCGCCGTATCCAGTTTAACAATATCGTTTAATGTATGTACATCCTGCTTATGCCAGTTGGTCAAGATAGAATCGGCATAATCAAAATTCGGCTTGCCCGTCGCATGGATCGTTCTGCGGCAGGCTTCCTTTATGATATCCATAGACAGGGCGTAAGAGCCTGTCCATTTTTGTATGGTTTTAATTTCGGAAGAGATCAGGTTCCTTCCGCTGATGCCGAACGCTTTCATAACGGCATAGACGTCTTTGTGGTGCATACTGTGTTCTTTCTTGGCTTCCGTAACGGAGCGGATTCCCTCATCTGCCCAGGATACGGCAATTTTTTCCATATAACGAAGGCTGGTATGACCATTGCTGACGCATGTTTCAATCAGGTATTCAATTAAATCCACAGAAAAATGCAGCCCGTCAAACCAGTATAAGATCGTGCGGACATCCGTCGGGTTTAAGGTTCTTCCCAGATAGTTCTCCGTAATAAACAATACTTCCTGAACTTCTTCATTTTCCTGAAACGTTTCCATCTGTTCAAGCGTATAGTCTCCGGGGGACGCTGCCTGCGCCTGTTTGGGAGTCGCTGCAGGAGAGGGCGCGGACTGGTTCGGAAATTCCAAAGCAATGCCGGCAACCTCCTGGTTGTCGTTATATTCCAGATGAAGCAGGTGCATTTTCTCCCAGTAAGCCAGTGCGCGCAGAATATCCTTCTCCGTATGCTCAAATACGTCCGCAAGCTCGGAAATGGAACAGGACTGCCTGCTTTGGTCCATACAGCGGACCAGATAGAGATAGATTTTCACGAATTCTCCGTTTGCATTTGTCATATACTTGTCTATAAAGATATTGGGAATACAGGTAGAAGAAAATAAACCACTGCCGTCTAATGTAATGTTCGCCATAGTAACGTCCTCTTTCCAACTTTCTAATCTGTTCCCGATTATAGCATGGGTTTTCCAAATTGAAAAGGGTTATTTTTGCCGGAAATCCAGTAAAATCAAGGCGTTGAAGAATTGTGGATAATGTGGATAACAAATTGGATAACAGAAAAAAGCAAGGAAAATCAAAGCTTTGGGAATGGAAAAAAAGGAAAAGAAATCCACATTTCAAATGTTTATAAACTCCCATTTGAAATGTGGATAATGTGGATAACTTAACGTGCAAGAAGATCTTCCCCTATATTCACAACGTCTCCGGCTCCCATAGTTATCAACAAATCTCCGCTGAAACATTTTTTTTGTAAAAAATCTTCGATTTCCGGAAAAGTCGGGAAATACCATACATCGGCTCCCCGTTTTTTCAGGGCTTCTGCAAGGTCGCTGGAACTGATTCCCAAAGTATCCGTTTCACGTGCGGCATAGATGTCTGCCAGAACGACCAGATCCGCCTCGGAAAGCGCTTCGGCAAATTCTTCCAGGAATGTTTTCGTTCTTGTATACGTGTGGGGCTGGAATACGCATACGATACGATTGTGCGGATAATTTTTTGCGGCGGTTAAAGTTGCGGTGATTTCGGTCGGGTGGTGTGCATAATCATCGATGACCGTAACGCCGTTTTCCAACGTTCCCTTATACTGGAACCTTCGATCGGTTCCGCCGTAAAGAGAAATGCCTTTCGCAACGGCAGAAAGCGGAAGGTGAAATTCCAGAGCCGCAGCAATGGCGGCAAGGGAATTGGATACATTGTGCATGCCGCAGACGGACAGGGAAATTTCGCCAAGCGCCGCACCCCTGTGCATCAGGGTGTAGGATGCGCAGCCTGTTTTGTCAAAGGTAACGTGAGCCGGATAATAGTCGTAAGTATCCGAAAGACCGTAAGTAACCACATGAACCGGAAGACCGTTTGTGATCTCTTCGCGGCGGTCGATTTCACCGTTGATAAAGATTGTGCCGCCTTCTAAGGTGTTTTCTGCAAATTTCCGGAATGAGCTGCGGATCTGTGCCAGATCTTCAAAAAAATCCATATGATCTTCTTCGATATTTAAGATCAGGCTGTATTTCGGACGAAAATTTAAAAAGCTGTTGGTATATTCGCATGCTTCGGTTAGGAAAATGCCGGAATGCCCGACGCGGATATTGCCGTCGATGGATTTTAAGATACCGCCGACGGAGATCGTGGGGTCACAGTCTGCAGAAAGCAGGATTTGGCTTAACATAGAGGTGGTGGTTGTTTTGCCGTGCGTACCGGCTACGGCAAAGGAGTCAGCATAGTTTTCCATTACCTGGCCCAGAAATTCCGCACGGGAGAGCATGGGAATACCCGCAGTTTTTGCTGCGGCATATTCGGGATTATCCGCATGGATCGCTGCGGTAAACACAACGGCGTCGATCGAATGATTAATGTTTGCGGCGGACTGGGGGCAGGAAATGTGCGCTCCGTGCGCGGCAAGCCGGCGGGTAAGGGCGGATTCTCTGGCATCGGATCCGGAAACGGTAAATCCTTCTTCTAACAGGATTTCTGCAAGACCGCTCATACTGATGCCGCCGATACCGATAAAGTGGATGTGAATCGGTTTTTTGAAATTGATTTGATACATAAGCGTTACCTGTCCAATCTTTATGATAAAATTTTGTCTTTGGTATATATTATAACCAACTATTTCTTTTTTGCAAATTCGTTAAAATTTACAAAAAAATACAAAAAAGTCTTTATAAGTTGTTAAAAATGTTGCACAAAAAAATATAAGTATGTTATAATTCTTATATCACAAAATGAAAGTTAACAAGAGGTGAGTGATATGATTCGAAAAGAAATGATAGCAATGCTATTAGCAGGCGGACAGGGAAGTCGGCTTGGCGTACTGACGGCTAACGTGGCGAAACCGGCAGTGGCTTTCGGCGGTAAGTACCGTATCATCGATTTCCCGCTTAGCAACTGTATTAATTCCGGAATTGATACAGTGGGAGTTCTGACACAGTATCAGCCGCTTCGGTTAAATTCTCATATCGGGATCGGAATTCCGTGGGATCTGGATCGGAATCATGGAGGTGTTACCGTTCTGCCCCCGTATGAGAAGACTGAAAACAGCGAATGGTATACGGGTACGGCTAATGCGATTTATCAGAACTTAAGTTATATCGAAAGCTATAATCCGGAATATGTACTGATTCTTTCAGGAGACCATATTTATAAAATGGATTACGAAGTTATGCTGGATTTCCACAAAGAGAATCATGCAGACGTTACAATCGCGGCCATGCCGGTGCCGATCGAAGAAGCAAGCCGTTTTGGTATCGTCATTACGGACGAGAACAGACAGATTCAGGAGTTTGAGGAAAAACCGGAACATCCTAGGAGCAATCTGGCGTCTATGGGTATTTATATCTTTACCTGGAGCGTGCTAAGAGATGCTCTGATCGCAAAGAAAGATCAGAATAATTGTGATTTCGGCAAACATATCATTCCATACTGCCATGAAGGAAATAAGAGGCTGTTTGCTTATGAATATAATGGTTACTGGAAAGACGTAGGAACGCTTGGTTCTTACTGGGAAGCGAATATGGAGCTTGTGGATCTGATACCGGAATTCAACCTGTATGAAGAGTATTGGAAGATCTATACGAAGACAGACAATGTGGAACCGCAGTATATTTCCGCAGACTCTATTATTGAAAAGAGTATCATCGGAGAAGGCTCTGAGATATTCGGAGAAGTATATCATTCCGTGATCGGAGCGGGCGTAGTGATCGGCAAGGGGACCGTAGTCAGAGATTCCATTATTATGAAAGATACGAAGATCGGTGACCATTGTTCTGTTGAGAAAGCCATTATAGCGGAAGACTGCGAGATCAGCGACAATGTTCAGATGGGAATCGGAGAAGAAGCGGCAAGCAAGTTAAACGATCAGATTTATGCATTCGGGCTTGTGACGGTCGGTGAAAATTCCGTCATTCCTTCCGATGTCAAAATAGGAAAAAATACGGCGATTTCCGGTATCACGGACAAAGAAGACTATCCGGACGGCGCGCTTGCCGGAGGAGAATATATTATTAAGGCAGGTGAGGGTAAATGAAAGCATTAGGAATCATTCTTGCAGGAGGCAGCAGCAACCGTATGCAGGAGCTGACGAATCACAGGGCGGTTTCCGCCATGCCGGTCGGCGGCAGTTACCGCTGCATCGATTTTGCACTGAGCAATATGAGCAGTTCCCATATTAATACGGTTGCGGTTTTGACACAATATAACGCAAGGTCTTTAAACGAACATTTAAGTTCTTCCAAATGGTGGGACTTCGGCAGAAAGCAGGGGGGGCTTTATACATTTACCCCAACCGTTACCGCAGCCAATAACTGGTGGTACCGCGGAACGGCGGATGCCATGTATCAGAATATCGACTTTCTGCGCAGGCGTCATGAGCCGTATGTGATCATTACCAGCGGTGACTGTGTATACAAAGTGGATTTTAATGATTTACTGGATTATCATATTGAAAAGAAAGCGGATATTACGATAGTATGCAAGGATATGCCGGCGGGCGAAGACGTCAGCCGCTACGGCGTTGTCCGTATGAATGAAGAATCCAGGGTTGTAGAATTTGAAGAGAAGCCGATGATGGCCAATTCCAATACGATCTCTACAGGTATTTATATTATCCGCAGACGTCAGTTGATTGAGATGCTAGAGCGTTGTGCAAAAGAAGAGCGTTATGATTTTGTATCGGATATTTTGATCCGTTATAAGAATCTGAAACGTATTTACGGATACAAACTGAAGACATACTGGAGCAATATTGCGTCGGTAGATTCCTACTACAAAACGAATATGGATTTTCTGAAACCGGAAGTTCGTAAGTTCTTTTTCCGGGACGAGCCGAAGATTGCCACCAAAGTGGATGATCTTCCTCCTGCAAAATACAATGCGGGATCTGACGTCCGCAACAGTCTCGTTGCCAGCGGCTGTATCATAAACAGCAAGGTAGAGAATTCCATTTTGTTTAAAAAGACATTTGTCGGCAAAAACTGCGTCATCAAAAATTCCATTATTTTAAACGATGTTTACATCGGGGATAATACGCACATTGAAAATTGTATCGTAGAAAGCCGCAACACATTGCGGGCAAATACGTATTACTGCGGAGACAACGGGGTAAAGGTTGTCTGCGAAGATAACGCCAGATATGTTATGTAATCTAGGCACATGCTTAAGGAAAGGAGAAGGGGGCATAGAGTATGCAGATTACAGATATTAGAATTCGTAAGGTGGATAAAGAAGGTAAGATGAAGGCTGTCGTATCGATTACTATCGATGAAGAATTTGTGGTTCATGATATTAAAGTGATTGAAGGGGAAAAAGGAATGTTTATCGCAATGCCGAGCCGAAAAGCCGCAGACGGCGAGTATCGGGACGTGGCGCATCCGATCAATTCAGATACCAGAGAGCGGATTCAACAGTTAATTTTAGAAAAATATCAGGCAGAAATTGTGACTATGGGTGAATAAAAAATTCTCCGTCGAAAGACGGGGGATTTTTTTTGAACAAAATCCGAAGGTTGAAAAAGCGGTACATTTGAGATACAATAAAATCCAAAAACAAAGGACGGAGCGTATGATGTTTCAGTTATTGAGAACACTGTTTTTGAAAGACCAGACTGCGGAGGAAGATATCATGTATGTAATAGCAGGACTTGGAAATCCTGACAAAAAATATGAACACACGCGTCATAACGTCGGCTTTGATGTCATTGACGCATTGGCTGCAAAATACCATATTGATATGAAAGAAAAAAAACATAAGGCGGTTTTAGGCAGGGGACTTGTGGCGGGGGTAAAAGTCCTTCTGGTAAAGCCGCAGACGTATATGAACTTAAGCGGAGACAGTATCGCAGAGATTCTGCAGTTTTATAAACTGGATCCAACGGAACATCTGATCGTGGTCTTTGACGATATCAGCCTTGATTTAGGAAATATCCGGATCCGGGAAAAGGGGAGCGCCGGCGGGCATAACGGGATCAAGAGTATTATCGCAAGAACCCAAAGCAGCGGGTTTTCCAGGATCAAAGTCGGTGTCGGAGCTAAGCCGGACGGATGGGATCTGGCGGATTATGTATTGAGTCGTTTTGGGAAAGAGGAACGGGACTGTATTCTGGACGCGGTGGAAGATGCCGTAAAAGCGGCGGAGTATATGGTAAACGGCAGGACAGACGCTGCCATGAATGAATTTAATGCAAAGAAACGGGAGTAATATGAGAGCATTTTTAGAACCTCTGCATGCGCTGGAAGAAATTGCGCGATTGGAAACAAAACTGAAAAAAGAACCGGGGATCCGCATGATATCCGGCTGCATCGATTCGCAGAAACCGCATTTGATGTATGGGATTGGCAATGATTTTAAATATAAAGTCATTGTCACTTTTAACGAACAAAAGGCCAGGGAAATTTATGAAGCGTACTTGTTTTTTGACCGTAACGCCGTGTATTATCCGGCGAAAGACGTGTTGTTTTACCAGTCAGACCTGCGGGGAAACGTGCTGACCAGAGAGCGGATTTTCGCTTTAAAAAGCATAGCGGCAAAAAACGGGCTGACGCTGGTAACAACATATGACGCGCTGATGAACCGGATGCCGAAACCTGCTGCTTTTATTCAGGCGGTGCGGACATACCGGGTGGGAGACGAGATCGATCTGGAAGACTTTCGCAGGAAACTTGTATCCATGGGATATGAGGCCTGTGCGCAAGTGGAGACAGCGGGGCAGTTTGCCGTACGGGGCGGCATTATCGATATCTTTCCGCTGACAGAAGAGGTTCCGTACCGGATGGAGCTGTGGGGGGATGAAATCGATTCGTTGCGGAGCTTCGACGTGGAAAGCCAGCGTTCGATTGAAAATCTGCAGAGCGTGGAAATTTATCCGGCGGCGGAACTGATTTTGACGGACCAGGCAAAAGAGGAAGGAACACGGCGCATTCAAAAAGATGCGGACAGCTTATACCGGACTTACAGAAGTGAAATGAAAACGGAAGAGGCGGCAAGGATCAAAAAAGCGGCGGCGGAAATCTTAGAGGAAGTAAACGAGCGTGACGGCATTGACGGAATCGACGCTTATCTGACCTATTTTGACCGGGATACCGTGTCGCTGGCGGATTATTTTGAAGAAAAGGATACGCTGTTTTTCCTGGACGAACCGGAACGCTGCGCCCAGCGGGGGGAGATGACGTCGCAGGAATTTTCCGAAAGCATGAAACTGCGGCTGGAAAAGGGATATATCCTGCCCGGACAGATGGAGACGCTCTATTCTCCCGAAGAGACGGCGGCAAAATTAAAGAGACACTGCTGCGTGGCGTTGGGGGCGCTTGAAATCAAAAGCGGCACATTTTCCTATTTGGAACATTATGCGGTTTCTGCAAGGAGCATCGGGGCGTATCACAACAGTTTTGAGCTTCTGGTAAAAGATTTAAAGTTATATAAGAAAAAAGGCTATGCGGTGATACTGATTTCCGGTTCAAAAACCAGGGCAAAGCGTCTGGCAGATGATCTGATGCAGGAAGGGCTGAACTGTTTTTATTCCGAGGATTACGACCATACGGTGAAACCCGGTGAAATTATGGCGGTATATGGAAAAGTAAAAAAAGGGTATGAATATCCGCTGCTTTCGTTTGCCGTTATTTCGGAAAGCGATATCTTCGGCAAAGAGACGAGAAAAAAGAAAAAGCGCAGGCTGTATGAGGGCGACAAGATCGCTTCGTTTACCGATCTTTCCGTCGGCGATTATGTGGTACATGAAAATCATGGGCTGGGCATATACCGCGGAATCGAAAAGATCGAGGTGGATAAGACGGTCAAGGATTATATGAAAATCGAATATGACAAAGGCGGTAATCTGTATATTCTGGCAACGCAGCTTGACGTGATCCAAAAGTACGCTTCTGCCAATGCGAAGAAACCGAAATTAAACAGACTGGGCGGGCAGGAGTGGCATAAGACGAAAAGTAAAGTACAGGGTGCCGTAAAAGAGATTGCGTCGGAGCTGGTATCGCTGTATGCCAAACGCCAGCAGAACGAAGGGTATGCGTATGGACCGGATACCGTCTGGCAGAGGGAATTTGAAGAGATGTTTCCGTTTGAAGAGACAGAGGATCAGGAAGCCGCTATTGAAGCCGCCAAACGCGATATGGAAAGCAGAAAGATCATGGACCGGCTGATCTGCGGAGACGTCGGATACGGAAAGACGGAGATTGCGATTCGTGCGGCATTTAAAGCCGTGCAGGAGGGCAAGCAGGTGGTTTATCTGGTTCCGACAACCATTCTTGCACAGCAGCATTACAATACATTTGTCCAGCGGATGAAAGATTTCCCGGTGGCAGTGGATCTGCTCTGCCGCTTTAAAAGCGCTGCGGAACAGAAAAAGACCGTGGCGGAATTAAAACGCGGCATGGTGGATATTGTCATCGGAACACATCGAGTGCTTTCTTCCGATATTGAATTTAAGGATCTGGGTCTTTTGATTATCGATGAGGAACAGCGATTTGGCGTTTCTCATAAGGAAAAGATCAAGCAGATGAAATATTCGGTAGACGTACTCACACTGACGGCAACGCCGATTCCAAGAACGCTTCATATGAGCCTGATCGGCATCCGGGATATGAGTATTTTAGAAGAGCCGCCGTTAGACCGCCTGCCGATTCAGACGTATGTGATGGAATATAATGAAGAAATGGTGCGCGAGGCAATTGCAAGAGAGCTTGCCAGAGACGGCCAGGTGTATTATGTATTTAACCGTGTCAGGCAGATTGCGGATATTACGGCAAAGCTTGCGGGACTTCTGCCGGATGCAGTCGTGGAGTTTGCGCACGGGCAGATGAAAGAGCGGGAACTGGAAAATATTATGTACCGGTTTATCAATGGAGAGATTGATGTGCTGGTATCTACGACGATCATTGAAACCGGACTGGATATTGCAAACGTCAATACGATGATTATTCATGACGCGGACAATATGGGACTGTCCCAGTTATACCAGCTGCGGGGAAGAGTGGGCAGGTCCAACCGGACTTCGTATGCATTTTTTATGTATAAGAGGGATAAAATGTTAAAAGAAACAGCGGAAAAGAGGCTTGCAGCAATCAAAGAATATACGGAACTGGGCAGCGGGTTTAAAATCGCAATGCGGGATCTGGAAATCCGCGGAGCGGGAAGCCTGCTCGGTGTCAGCCAGCATGGGCATATGGAAGCGGTAGGATATGATCTTTACTGCAAGATGCTGAATGAAGCCGTAAAAGCGGCAAAAGGAATGGAACCTGCCAAAGCGTATGAAACTTCCGTTGATATCGATATCGACGCCTATCTTCCGGTTTCTTATATTGCAAACGAAGCGCAGAAACTGGATCTGTATAAACGGATCGCGGGAATCGAAAATACGCAGGAGAAAGAAGAAATGCAGGAAGAGCTGACGGATCGGTTCGGAGACCTTCCCAAAGCGGTCGAAAATCTTCTGACACTTGCCGAATATAAAGCCAAAGCGCATAAACATTATATTACCGAAATTACACAGAAGGGGGATGAGATCCGTTTTGTTCTGTTTGAACGCGCAGATCTGGATCCTGCAAAGATACCGCAATTCGTATCGCTTTATCAGGGAAAAGTGAAATTTTATGCAGATAAACGGATGCCGTATTTTATCTATCGGTTAAAAATGAATTCCAAACAGAAAGAGAACGCCATGGATGCGGTTGCGGACGTACTGGAGAAGATGAAGCTGCTCTGCGGCGATCTGGGGGATCGGAAAGAAGATCCGCGGGAACGATGAAACGGCAGGCGGAATCGCGCAGATCCATACGTGAAAAAATGATGAAATATCTTGCGGGATGCTGAAAAAAGAACTATAATAGAAAAAGCGACCGGCTAAAGCCGGAGAGGATAGTAGGAGGAACATATGAGAAGCAAAAAGATGATCGCATGCCTGCTGGCGGGAGCGGCGTGCATAGGACTGGCATTTGGCGGATGCGGCAATAAAATTCAGGATGACGCAGTGTTTGCAACATTAGACGATACAACGATTACCATGGGCGTGGCAAATTTCTATGCCAAATATCAGCAGGCAATTTATGATTCGTATTATATGTCGTATTTTGGCGAGGATATGTGGAATCAAGACATGTACGGAAACGGCAGTACGATGACGGAGGATGTAAAACAGGAAGCGGCGGAAGCTTTACAGGAGATGTATCTGTTAAAGGCGCATATGGAAGAATATGATATTTCCATCAGCGAAGAAGAGGAAAACGCCATCCAGAAAGCGGCGGACGATTTTATCGCGGCAAATTCCGGGGAAGCGGTCAAACAGATCGGCGCATCCAATAAAGAAAATGTGACGGAAGTTCTCCGCCTGCAGACGATCAAACAGAAGATGCACGACCGTATCATTGAGGATGCGGATACCAAGGTGACGGACAAGGAGGCTGCGCAGAGAACGTTTAGCTATCTGCAGATCAGTACGGATTCTTATACCGATGCAGAATCCAATACCGTAACCTATACCGAGGAAGAAAAGGCAGATTTAAAGAAAAAAGCGGAAGAGATCGCGGCAGCCGAAAATTTTGATACGGCGGTTACGGATGCGGGCTATTCGCTCAGCACGGCGTCTTACGGGTCGGCAAAGGACGAAGGATCTTCTTTTGATACGGCTGTACTGGAAGCGGCAGACGCATTAAAAGAGGGAGAAATTTCCGGCGTTGTGGAAACGGAGAACGCATACTATGTTCTGCGGCTGGATAAAGAACTCGATGAAGAAGCGACCGCATCCAAAAAGGAATCTTTGATCAGCGAGAAAGAGGAAGCACATTATGACGATATCTTATCCGGCTGGAAAGAGAAAGCAAAGTGGGAGATCAACGAAGACGAATGGGCAAAAGTAACGTTTGAAGACCACTTCAAACAGCCGGAAGCGGAGGAGACAGAGACGCCGGAAGAAGATACGGCGGTAACGGAGGAAGCGCCTGCAGCAGTCAGCGGCCAGGGAGCCGAAGATACGGAGGCAGAATAACAGAATCAGGAATATTTTGCTGCATACGGGGATGGCAGGTGATCCCGTATGCAGCATTTTTTATCGAGCGTTTTTGTGCCGGCAATGGAAGGAGCAGCTTTATGAAACATTTGATCGTGTATTTAAAAGACTATAAAAAAGAATGTGTGTTGGCGCCGCTTTTTAAAATGCTGGAAGCTGTTTTTGAGTTATTGGTGCCGATCGTAATGGCGGCTGTCATAGATCGGGGCATTGCGGGGAATGATATTTCATATATCCGATCGATGTGCCTGCTTATGATTGTGCTTGGACTGGTCGGCTTGCTCTGTTCGGTTACGGCGCAGTATTTTTCCGCAAAAGCGGCGGCCGGTTTTGGGACGAACGTGCGCCATGCCCTTTTTTCCCATATCCAGAATTTATCGTTCACAAGTCTGGACGGGGTCGGAACATCTACGCTGATTACCAGGATGACCAGCGATGTGAACCAGGCGCAGAATGGTGTGAATATGGTACTGCGGCTGTTTCTGCGCTCTCCGTTTATTGTAGCAGGAGCTATGGTTATGGCGTTTACGATTGACGTCACAAGCGCGCTGGCGTTTGCCGCTGCAATTCCTCTGCTGTCCGCAGTCGTATGGATTGTGATGCATCTTAGCATTCCGCTTTACAAAAAAGTACAGAGAAGGCTGGATGCAGTTATGCTGCAAACGAGGGAAAACTTAACCGGCGTGCGGGTAATACGGGCGTTTCATCTGGAAGAGAATGAGCGGGAGACGTTTTTGAAAAAAAATCAGGCGCTTGCAGCGATGCAGATCTTTGTGGGAAATATATCCGGATTGATGAATCCGGTTACGTATGTGATGATCAACGGTGCGACGGCGTATTTGATCTATGTCGGCGCGCTGCAGACAGACAGCGGAATCATTACGCAGGGAGAAGTCGTGGCGCTGGTTAATTATATGGGGCAGATTTTGGTGGAGCTGATCAAGTTTGCAAATCTGATCATTACGGTGACAAAGGCGATCGCCTGCGGAAATCGGATTTGGAATGTGTTTGAACTGCCGGAAGGGGAACGGGAGATTTCCTGTTCGGAAACGAAAGCGTGTCCCCGCAGCGAAGACGAAGCGGTGGTGTTTTCGCATGTCGGCCTTACGTATGAGAATGCCGGCGCACAGTCGCTGACCGATATCAGTTTTACGGCAAAAAAAGGAGAGACGATTGGAATCCTCGGAGGAACGGGCGCGGGCAAAAGTTCCCTGGTCCATTTGATTCCCGGATTTTATCCGCATACGGCGGGCAGTATACGGATCGGTGGAAAAGAGATTACTTCCTATTCAAAAGAAGAGCTGAGAAAAAAAGTGGGAATCGTCATGCAAAAGGCGGTCTTGTTTTCCGGAACGATACGGGAAAACCTGCTTTGGGGAAATTCCGACGCCACAGATGAAGAACTGACCGAAGCGCTGAAAACTGCACAGGCGCTGGAAGTGGTCGAGAAAAAAGAAGGCGGGCTTTTCGCACAGGTGGCGCAGGGAGGCAAGAATTTTTCCGGCGGACAGAAGCAGCGCCTTACGATTGCAAGGGCATTGGTGAAAAAACCGGAGATTTTGATCTTGGACGACAGCGCTTCCGCGCTCGATTATGCAACGGATGCGGCGCTTCGGCGTGCGATTGCAGGAATGAAAGATCAGCCGACTGTATTTATCGTATCCCAGAGGGCGTCTTCCGTTTTACATGCGGATCAGATTTTAGTGCTGGACGACGGAGAGCTGGCAGGGATCGGCACACACGAAGTGCTTTTGGAGAACTGTGAGGTTTACCGGGAAATTTATTATTCCCAATTTCCAGAACAACGCAGGGCGGCGGTATGCACAGCGGAAAGGAGCGGCGGATATGTCTCATAAAAAAAATCAGACGGCAGTTTTAAAACGACTGTATTGTTATATCAGAAACTATATGGCGCTGGTGATTCTTTCGCTGCTGTTTGCTGCGGTATCTGCAGTGTTGACGTTATATGTGCCCATTTTAACCGGTCGTGCGATCGATTGTATCGTGGCGGAAGGAAACGTGGATTTTGCAGGGATATTTGCGGTAATCCGCCGGATCATGATCGTTGTTGTTCTCACAGCGTTATCCCAATGGCTGATGAATCTCTGCAACAATCGGATCACGTATCAGGCGGTCAGAGATCTTCGGACCGATGCGTTTGCCAAATTGGAAATTCTTCCTTTAAAATACCTGGATGCGCATTCCTACGGAGAACTTGCCAGCCGTATGATCGCGGACGCCGATCAGGTGGCGGACGGACTTTTGATGGGATTTACCCAGTTGTTTACCGGGATTATTACGATTTTGGGAACGCTTTATTTTATGATAAGCATTCAGTACAAGATCGCGCTTGTTGTGATCTGTATTACGCCGGTGTCCTTTTTTGTCGCAGGCTTTATTGCAAAGAGGACGTTTTCTATGTTTCGGCTGCAATCGCAGACCAGAGGGGAACAGACTTCGCTGATCGAAGAGATGGTGGCAAATCAAAAAGTAGTTCAGGCATTCGGTCAGGAAGCCGCCGTGCGAAAGCGATTTGACCAAATCAATGAGCGCCTGGAGCGCGCGTCGTTAAAAGCAACGTTTTTTTCTTCCCTGACCAATCCCTGTACGCGGTTTGTCAACAGTTTGGTCTATACCGGCGTGGGAATATTCGGCGCCGTAACCGCAGTGGCGGGAGGGATCAGCGTCGGTCAGCTTGCCAGCTTTTTAAGCTATGCCAATCAATATACAAAACCGTTCAATGAGATTTCCGGCGTTGTGACAGAACTGCAGAATGCGATTGCATGTGCGGGCAGGCTCTTAGAGCTGATCGATGAAACGCCGCAGGAAGCAGAGCCTGACGACGCCGTTATCCTTACGGACGCCAAAGGGAACGTCTCGTTAGAGCATGTGGATTTTTCCTATCAGGCAGGACAAAAGCTGATCGAAGATTTTAATCTTACGGTAAAACCGGGAGAGCGCGTAGCAATCGTAGGCCCTACCGGGTGCGGAAAAACGACGCTGATCAATCTTTTGATGCGGTTTTACGATACAGACGGCGGATGTATCCGGGTAGACGGAACGCCTCTGCGCCGCATTACAAGAAAAAGCCTGCGGTCGTCTTACGGTATGGTACTGCAGGAGACGTGGCTTCGGGAGGCTGCCATTCTGGAAAATATTCGTATGGGGAAAGCGGACGCTTCCAGAGAGGAAGTGATCGAAGCCGCAAAAGCCTCGCATGCGCACAGTTTTATCAAACGACTGCCCAACGGGTACGATACGGTGATCACCGAAGAGGGCGGAGGACTCTCGCAGGGGCAAAAACAGCTTTTATGCATTGCAAGGGTGATGCTTTCCCTGCCGCCGATGCTGATTCTGGATGAAGCGACTTCTTCGATCGATACGAGAACAGAACTTAAAATCCAAAATGCATTTGCAAAGATGATGAACGGCAGAACCAGCTTTATCGTAGCGCACAGGCTTTCTACGATCAAAGAAGCCGATGTGATCCTCGTGATGAAAGACGGGCATATCTTAGAACAGGGCAGCCATGCGCAGCTGCTGGCAAAAGGAGGAGCCTATGCTTCCTTATATAATAGTCAGTTTATTTTGACCGAAGAAGACTGCCAGAATAAGACAGGTATGGTTTGACGGGATTTTGCAGATACTGTAACAAAAGAAAAAAAGCCGAATACACTATATGTAGTAGAAGAGGTTTTGGTAAAATATTACCAAAAATATATTACCAAAATATTACACTTATTACATATGAAAAAAAATCTTGACAAAAGAAAGAGCAGGTCTCTATAATTAATGTTTGTATAAAAAAGATTAAAGAATGATGAAAGATTCGGATGGATAGAGTTTGTTTGACTTTGTTTAACATAGAGGTGCGATTATGGAACAGTATATTATTAAAGGCGGCAGTCCTCTGGTCGGAGAAGTAGAAATCGGGGGAGCAAAGAACGCGGCGCTTGCCATACTGGCAACGGCGATTATGACAGATGAAACGGTGACGATAGAGAATCTTCCGAACGTAAGGGATATTAACGTGATGCTCGACGCAATTTCCGGAATCGGCGGAAACGTGGAACGGGTAGACGTTCATACGGTGAAGATCAACGGTTCCATGATCAACGATCTGAGCGTAGATTACGAATATATCAAAAAAATACGTGCGTCCTACTATCTTTTAGGCGCGCTGCTTGGAAAATATAAGCGGGCGGAGGTTGCGCTGCCGGGAGGCTGCGATATCGGAAGCCGGCCGATTGATCTGCATCTCAAAGGATTTCGCGCACTTGGAGCGAGCGTGGATATCCAGCATGGTTTGATTTCTGCGGAAGCCGAGGAACTGAAAGGGACGCATATTTATCTGGATAAAGTTTCCGTAGGGGCTACGATCAATATCATGATGGCAGCGGCTATGGCAAAGGGAAAGACGACGATTGAAAACGCCGCCAAAGAACCGCATGTCGTGGACGTGGCGAACTGTTTAAACAGTATGGGAGCAAATATCCGGGGCGCAGGAACCGATGTGATCCGTATTTCCGGTGTGGAACGGCTGCACAAGACGGAATATTCCATTATTCCGGATCAGATTGAAGCCGGTACATTTATGTTTGCGGCGGCTGCCACCAGAGGTGATATTACCGTAAAAAATGTGATTCCAAAGCACCTGGAGGCGATTTCCGCCAAATTGCTGGAAATCGGCTGTGAAATCGAAGAGCTGGACGATGCCGTGCGCGTAGTGGCTTCTAAGCCTTTGCGCCATACGCAGGTGACGACGCTGCCGTATCCGGGATTTCCGACGGATATGCAGCCGCAGATGTCTGCCGTATTAGGCATTGCGGAGGGAACCAGTACGGTGACGGAGAGTATTTTTGAGAACCGTTTTAAATATGTAGATGAATTGACCCGAATGGGAGCGTCCATTAAAGTAGAAAGCAATATTGCTATCGTTACGGGGACGGCGAACTATACGGGGGCAAGAGTCAGCGCGCCGGATCTTCGGGCTGGCGCGGCGCTTGTCATCGCGGGGCTTTCCGCAGAAGGTATAACGATTGTGGACGATATTTATTATATTGAGCGGGGCTATGAGAATTTTGACGTTAAATTAGCATTACTGGGCGCTCAGATTGAAAAAGTGACGACCGAAAAAGAGATTGTAAAATTCAAATTAAAAGTATCCTGAATGGGATGTGAAATGAGAGGCAGGAGTTCCGAATACAGGCAATTCGGAGCTCTTTTTTTGTTTTTAGAATTGTGTTCCGAAATGTTATCTGTTAAAATAAAATTATATTTTTAGCAGAGATAGATGATGGATCAGCGGATGCAGGAGGAGAAAAGAGGAGGTATTTTATGCATCAAAAGGACAAAAAACAATTTTGGAAACGGGGACTTGGAATCGGATTATCGTTTGTACTGACCATGTCTTCATTTATGCCCGTAAGGGCTGCAGAGCCCGAGTATCCCTCGTCGGTACCCGGACTTTCGGAAGAGTTAAAACGGATACCGGAAGCAACAAAAGCGGGAAGCATTCCGGTGTCGGATGGGGAAGATATGACTTTATACGGAGAGCCGTTTGCGCCGTTTACAGCAGGCAGCGAGAGCTTTCGTATTCCGACGCTGATTTCCCTGCGCAACAGAAATTATAACGGAGAATATTTGTTTGCTTCGGCAGACGCCAGATGGGAAGAGTGGAACGACGGAGGCGGGATCGATTCGATTGCCGCTGTATCCGGCGACGGAGGAGCAACCTGGCATCACAGTTTTCCGATTTATTTTCCGGACAGTTACGGGTATGCAAGCAGCGCTGCCACGACGGTGATTGATCCGGGTGCAATCGAAGGACCCGACGGAACGATTTATTTTATTGCGGACGTGAATCCCACCGGAAGTACGACGATGTACGGGACAGTCGGACAGGGAACCGGTTACGTCACGGTGAACGGAAAGCGGTATCTTGCCCTGACGCAGGAATATGGAAAAGTTAAGACGAAACCGACCGATGATAATCTGACGGATTATCCGTATTATGTGGAAGACTTTGACGAAGCCGGTCATGCAAGAATTTTAAACAGATCGGACAGCACGCCTACCGGTTACGGCGTAGATGAGTGGTACAATATTTATGAGATTGAAAACGGCGAATACAAAGAAAATTTGAAACAGCCGCAGGTGAACCGCCCGGATGTGGAGGTGACACAGAACTGTTTTTATAAGGATTCCAAATTTCATGTATACCATATCGATTATATCTGGGTTGTGCAGTCCAAAGACGGCGGCATGACATGGGAACATCCCCGCGATATTACAGATCAGATCAAACGAGAAGATGAGTATGCCATTCTGGTATCGCCGGGCAAGGGAATTGTGACAAAAGACGGAGAGATTGCCATCGGCCTTTACAGTGCGCAAAACGGGGAACATGCCAGCATGATTTATTCCAAGGACGGAGAGACCTGGAAGCGTACGAACGATATCACGGACGGCAGTTCGGAGGATGAGATCGTACAGTTAGAGGACGGTACGCTGCGTATGTTTTACCGGGGCGGCGGCGATGTCATCCGGTATGCGGATATTACGAAAGGTGCAGACGGAGATTATGTGGTTGGAGATTATGTCAGCACGGATGTCAGAGTAAAGAGCAGTATCAATGTTTCCGCCGTACTGTATTCAAAGAAAATAAACGGCAAACAGGCGATTTTGGTTTCCCGTTCCGGCGGGGGCGGCGGACTGACGAGCGACAACCGGCTGAACGGGAAGATTTTTACGTTTTTGGTAGATGATACGAAGGAAGGAAATCCGATGCAGCTTTACCATACGTTTGATGTTCCGGGAGGCAAAGAGGGATTTGTTTATTCCTGTATGACAGAGTTGAAAGACGGCAGAATCGCCATGCTCTGGGAGCCGAATCATTCTACGCTCTATTTTGATGTCTATGACTTTGAAAATTTTATAGAAGGCGTGGTTTCTGTGGAGCTGCAAAAAGACGATACGCCGTATGCCGTGATTTGCAAAGACGAGCCGCAGGGCTCTGACCGCGGAGACGAGAGTGTCATAAAGATAGAAAAGACCGTGAAGGAAGGCGCGTTTCTGCGGGATCATATCAGCAACAACAAGAGCAGCTTAAGCAGCTTTGCAGATACCCTGAACGAATCTATAGATCCCGGCAAAGCGGAGTTTACGTTCCGGCAGACAGATACGGCAAACGGATGGAAGATATACAGTGAAGAGGCGAAGCTGTATCTGGAAAATCAAGATGCGAACGATATGTTTTCTTCTGAAGAGCGAACGATGACGGTTACGCAGGAAAGCGAAAGCGACGGGGCAAAAACGTTTCGGCTTAAGAACGGTTCCAGGCCTGTATTTTTCTATGAGCAGAATATGGATTTTAATTCACAGGGAAGTTCTGCCGGAGACGCAGAAAAATTAGTATTACTGGAAAAGAAGGAATCCGTATCGGAAGAAGATCTTCTTCCTGGGTATGCCCGCGTATCGGAACTCAAAGACGGGGGCAGATATTTGATTACATATATGTGGAACGACGGCAGTTTGATCGTGCTGTATCCGGTAAACGGCAGTACGGCGGATCATACAAAGCTTGCGGTCGGAAATCCGGAACTGGTTACAGTGACGGGAGTAGGAGAAGGGACGACGACGGCGGTAATCGGCGGAACATCTTATAAGATTACGGTAACGGACGCTTCCGCGCCCATATCGTTTACATTGGAAAAAGGAGAAACTTATTTTCAGGAGACGGAAGCTTTGGATACGGTTTTGGACGGCGGGGAGGTCCTGGGCATTCAAAAAATAGACCGTGTCAAAGAAGGGCTGTTCGATCATACATTGGATGCGGCATTTTCTTTAGAAAGTTATGCGGGAACTGCGCATGAAGGCATAAGCTTAAAAGACGCCGAGTTTACGTTTGAGTCGTCCGGTTCCGACTGGACGGTGTCGCACGGGGATGTCTATCTGTCCAATCCGGAAAGAGCGGAAGCATTTTTCTCGGATACGGCTGCGAAGATCAGAGTGACGGCAGGCAATGAGAATACGTTTCGTCTGGGAAGGGCTGAGGCGCTGAAAACCACAAATCCGAGTGTAAATGTGACGGAAGATAAGGGATCTAGGCTTCCCATAGGCAATCTTGTATTTTATTACAGGGAAATGAATTTCCGGTCATATGGAACGAGCCAGAAGGCGGGAACGACACATGGAGCAAATCCCTACGGGCAGCATGCCAGTTATGACCTGACGCTTTTAAAGGCGCAGGATGGCGTTTCCGCAGACGATGTGATTCCTGGTTATCGGGCGGCTGACAGCATTACATCCGGTAAAAAGTATCTGATTTCCTATGTATGGAACGGAAATATATTTGTATTATATCCGGAAAACGGAATCGGAAATTCCACGAAGCTGGTCAATCGGCAGGAGAAGGGATTTTTGATTACGGCAAAATCGATGGGATCGGCAGATCTGGCGATTGACGGCAAAAATTACCATTTTACCGTTACGGATAACGAAGTAGAGCATGAGGCGAATGCATTACAGAAACTGCTGGAAGACGCGAAGTCCGATTATCAGGCGGGCGGCGCGAAGTTGACGACGTTTGCAGAATTTAAACGGGCATATGAAAGCGCGGTGTCCGGGGCGCACAGCACGGATGCACAGGAACTGCGCAGGCTATTTACGGATCTGAATTCGGCATGGGAGAAGCTGAAAAAAGAAAAGAAACAACTGGAGGAAGACGGGAAGAAACAGCAGGTTACGGCAGGCCATACCGAAACGATACAGGCAGTTTCCTATAAAGTAACAAATACAAAGAATAAGACGGTATCGGTATCCGGCGGCGCGGCGGCAACGTTGAAAATTCAGGCAAAGATTAAGATTCAGAATGAGACGTATACCGTTACGGCAATCGATGCGAAGGCATTTTCGGGATCACCTGTAATCAAGAAAGTCATTGTGAGTGATACGATTACGGACATTGGAGATCAGGCGTTTGCGGGCTGTAAAAATATAACGTCCGTTACAATCGGGAAAAATGTAAAAACCATCGGCAAGAAAGCCTTTTATAACTGCAAGAAGCTAAAGAGCGTGACGGTAAAGAATAAGGCGAAGTTAAATAAAGTCGGTTCTAAGGCGTTTCAGAAGACGGCAAAGAAAATCAGCATAAAACTGCCGAAAAACCTTAAGAAAAATAAGAAGCTGAAAAACCAGCTGAAAAAGGCGGGGATCAAGAAATTTAAATAAACGGTACAACGTGGGGAAATCTATGTCTGGCCGATAAAAAATTTACAAAAACCTTGATTTCAAAGTCCGCACAGAGTATAATATCAATTGTATAAATAATTTCATTTCTCAATTTAAGTGTCGCAAAAAGTACACATAAAAAGACAGTTTGAAAATTGAAATTAACTAATCGTTAGAGAAATTGACAGATTCTTAGAATCTGTCTTTTTTTGTCGTTTTATCAGGGCTTTTACGTAAAACGGCATTTTTTTGTAAAAATTAATTCCGTTATTTTTGGATCAATTTTCTTCGTCTCAAAATGTGTACTTTTTGCGACGATTTTATTGGGACAGTTTCAGGAGGAGGTATGAGTTATTATGAGACCTAAAGGAACAAAACAGTTTTTAAAACGGGGGTTAGGTATGGCGCTCTCTATGGCGGTAGCGTTTACAATGCTTCCACCCGTCAGTGTAAACGCGGCGGAGGATGGTTCAAACGAAGATCCCGCTGTATCGGCAGCGTCACCGTTTAAAGCAGGCAGTATGACAGGGACGGAGACGACGAAAGGACAGCCGTTTGTTGCCGGTGTGACAGGGGGAAGATCCAACTTTAGTACGCCGTCTATGATTTTGAGAAAGACATGGAATGAGGGGACTTCGACAGATACGGATACTCTGGTTGCGGTTGCAGAAGGAAAGTATGACACGACCAGAAAAGCGGGCGGCGTAGATATTGTCGCTTCCGTGTCGGAAGATGAGGGCGGCACATGGACCTATAGTTATCCGCTGCGCTTTCCGGACAGTGAAGGAAATGCAGGGGTAAATGCGACAACAATCAATAATCCGTCTATCGTAGAAGATCATAACGGAAAAATCTATTTGTTTGCAAACGCAAATCCGACCGGTATTTCAGCCGTAGAAAACGGATTTACATTTCCGGGAGCAGGAAGAGGATACATAACGGTAGGGGAAGGCGAGAGTGCATCGCTTCGCCTGGCGCTGACGGATACATTTGAAAAAGCAGCTACGGCTCCGACCGAGGATGGAACGACTTATGCATATTATGTAGGAGATTGGAGCGGGGAAGGCGAGGATGCGCTGGCGCCGGTATTGAAACGTGCGGATGGTTCGGAAAGTGATTATGCCGTAGACAGATGGTATAATCTGTATAAAAAGAACAACGACAGTTACGTTGCAATTACGCAGAAACAGGCGACGGAGGAAGGCATTACCGCCGGAACAAAAGACGTTCAGCAGAACGTATTTTATGCAGGATCAGAACTCCATGTGTATAATACCGGTTATATCGTGTATATGACGTCTGAGGACGGCAAGAACTGGAGTGCGCCGGAAATCTTAAATCCGTACGTCAAAACAGAAGATGATACGGCAATTCTTGTATCGGAAGGAAGCAGTCTGGTGACTTCGGCAGGACGAATTGTGGTTCCGGTATACCGCAGTACAGACGGTACGGATGCAGGAAAAAAAGCAAGTATTATCTGGCGCTGTACGGAAGCGGATCATCCGTGGCACAGGTCTGACGACGTACCGAATTTTAGTGACTTTGGAGCAGAAGGAGCGGCGCCTTCCTGGTCAGGACAGGGAGAGATCGTAGAGATCAGCGACGGACGTCTTCGTCTGTTCTTTAAAAACGGCAGAGGGCTGATCTGTTATGCAGATGCAAACAGGGGAGGAGTAGAAGACAACCCGGATTTCTTTAAATTTTCGACACCGGTGGAAACAGGAGTTGCCGTAACTTCGGATGCCGGATTATCCGCGGTTGAATATTCCAAAACAGTAAACGGCAGACATGCCGTGCTGGTATCGGCACCGGCAGGTTCCGGTTTGACAAACGGTAGAATTTATACGTTTCTGGGAAATGATGATGCAGATAAAAGCGTGACGCGGGCGTCGTTTTTCGATATTCCGGGAGCCGGAAGCATTTTCGGAAATTCCTGTATGGCAGGATTGGATAACGGAAATAAGATCGGACTTCTGTGGGAGAACGGGAACGGAACCGTGCGTTACGATTGCTTCGGCATCGCTGATATTGTAGGAAACAATGCGTTTATTCCTGAGATAACGATCGATGTGGACCTTTATAAAGGAGAAACATGGACGAGGGAATACACGGTTACGGGTAATGAGTATTTAACCGGAGTGACGACTGAGCCAAATAGTTCGATCGCATCCTATGAATTTGACAGAGGAACGGCGACAAAGGAAACAGTTCCTGCATTATATTCGCATAAAACAAGTGGATCCAATCAGAATACGCTGGAAGGCGCATTTGACTCAAATCTTCCGGAAATAAATCTGACCAGCGGCTGGGATATTTCAAAGGCAGAATTCCGAATCAAAAGACCGTCGAATGCAGAAGGATTTGAAAACGTCTATTCCGTATACAGTGAAGGGGCAAAACAGTACCTGACAAATGTAAGCAGTGCGGACGCTTTATATACTGCGACCATGCGCAATACCATCAAAATCTATCATGACTCCAGAAGCGTGGGGGATGGGACAACATTTAATATTCGGGCAGCTACAGGAAACCAGAGATTTGTATTGTTCAATAAGTCCAACCTGGCAGTTGACGCTGCAGGTGACAGCGATAACTGGTTTACTACAGACGGAAATATTAATGCGGAATTTACTTTTCTGCAGAAACTGCATGCCGAGGAAATGGATACGGTAGAGGATCAGCCGATTCCCGGATATAAAAAAGTAGAAGAGATTACAAGCGGCGAGTTGTATTTGATTGCCTTCCCGATGACCGGCAGCGGCACATTTGAAGATGGAGGGTGGATTATTCTCTACCCGCAGAACGGTAAAGCGGCCGGTACAAAATTGGTGTATGGAAACCGTGAAGTAGAACGTGCGGCTACCAAGACGCTTACCATTACTGCAGTTGGAGAAGGCGAAACTTCAATGGTGGCAAACAGCATCACCTATCAGATTCACAGCTTTGGCAATCGTGAAATCAGCCTTGCAGAGGGCGAGCGTAGATTCTTTGGCCAGATCGACTTAACAGACTGCGATCTTAGTTCGGGGAATACGGTTGTATCGCTGGAAGAAGGCGAAGAATACAGAAATGCATTGTTTAATTGTGAATCGACGTCAAATAATAACTTAAACGGTTATTCTCCGACGCCGAACTGGGATATCAACATGACGGCGGCTGAGTTCCAGATTCAGGAAGAAGGAGAGCATTATCTCATACACAGTGAAGTTTCCAACAATTATCTGGTAAATTCAAACGCAGATACTTATTTTGGCAATACGCCGGTGACGCAGAGCCTTACGAAGGTAGAAGGATCGGATTCTTTTGAAATCCGCCGTGTCAGCAATGACAATCTAAATAACAGATATGTTTATTTCTACTACCAGAGAATGGCGTTTGACGCCGTAACTGATAAAGCGGGATTTGAAGATAAAGGCGACTTTGGATTTGAACTCTTAGAAAAACAGCCGATCAAAAAGAATACGGATCCGATTCCGGGGTATGAGCGTGTGGGTACAATTACGCCCGGCAAAACGTATTTGATTACAGAGTATTATCATGATGCACAAAATGACGAGGACGTAATCATTGTTCTTTATCCGAACAACGGTATTCAGAGCCAGTCTAAGCTGTATAGATCTTATCCGATGGAGGGCGTATATCTTACGGCGATCGGAAAAGTAGGGGATACCACAACCGTAACGATCAGCGGCAGAGAGTATGACGTAACGATTGTAGACTGTACGCATCCGGAAGATCAAAGAGAAATGGTTCGGATTAAAAAGCCGACCTGTGAAGAGAAAGGATATACGGGAGACCTGATCTGTTCGGTTTGCGGCCATGTTATAACGGAAGGCGAGGAAGAGGCTGATTTAGGCGGACATCTCTGGAGCGAGTGGTCAGAGCCGACAGAGGCAACCTTTGAGAATGACAGTGTAAGGACCAGAAGCTGCAGCCGCGGTGATAAAACGGAGACGGAAATTGTAAAAACCTCCGCTCAGTTTGTATCCGAAACGCTTGCCGCTTTGATCGGCGAGGCAGAAGCTTTAAATGAAGAAGATTATGTGGCATATTCCTTTGCACCTTTGAAAGCGGCGTTACAGACTGCAAAAGGACTTGCAGAAGATGCGGAGAAAGCAGACAAGATCGCTGCGATTGAGGCGTTACAGGAAGCAATGGAACCGGGTAAACTGATAACAAAGGCAGAATACAACGAGGCAAAAGGAGCATTGACGGATCTGGTGACGTTAAAAGAAGCAGATCTTGCCAAGACAGATATTTATACGGCGGAATCACTGGAAGAGCTGCGTCAGGCGATCAATGCGGCAAAAGCGCTTGGCGAAGACGCTACACTGGAAGAGATCAATGCGGCAAAAGAGGCGATCGACCAGGTAACATTAGTTACGTTAGAGAGCATTACTTTGGAACAACTCAAAGGCGAGCTTGCGACAGCGCTGGAGACTGCAAAGAAAACGCTGGATGCAGGACAGAAAAATTACACCGACGAAAGCTGGAAGAAGTTCAAAGATGCGTATGCCGCTGCAAACCTTTCCAAAGAAGATTTGGATAAATTAAATCTTGCGGCAGTGCAGAAATTGTTTAACGACCTTACGGCTGCAGTGAAAGGGCTTACCGTAAAACCGAACGTTGCAGCGCAGCTTCCGGCAGGAACCAAACGCACGCAGGGAGATACGACGTTTGTGGTAGGAGCAAATAAGACGGTAGTGATCGAAAAAGGCGCTAACGTTAGGACAGTAAAGGTTCCGGCAAGCATAAAATTAGACAATGTGGATTATACGGTAGTCGGTATCGGCAAAAATGCATATAAAGGCAAGTCCAAGATCCAGAAAGTCGTAATCAGCGATACGGTTACCAGCATCGGCAGCCAGGCATTTGCAAATTGTAAAAAACTGAAATCCGTTACAATCGGTAAAGGAGTTACAACGATTGACGGTAAGGCATTCTTTAACTGTAAGAAGCTGAACAAAGTGGAAGTGAAGGGCAAGAGCTTAAAGGCGATTAAAAAACAGGCATTTAAAAAGACAGCCTCCAAAGTAACGGTGAAAGCAAAGAGCTTCAACAAAAAACAACGCAAAGCGCTTCTGAAAAAAATGAAAAGTGCTGGAATGAGCAAGAAATCTGTGGTAAAATAAATCACAGAGTAACAGAAAGATCCTCGGATACGCAAAGCTTCCGAGGATCTTTCTATATCTCTGTGAGATTGCAAAAAATATAGGAGACAGGCGGCTGACTTTACAAATGAAACTTTATAATAACGCCTGAATGCGGATATCCGGGACTTTTGAAAGGTCAAGAATACCTTCGCTGACTTCTACGATCGGACGGGATAAGAATTGCTTATTCAGCATTACAATATTTGCGCTTCTGCCGTCCGTTAAAAGAACACGGTTGTTCTGATATGTATAGGCAATTCTCTCTAAGAAGGTCAGAATATATTTCGGATTGTATTTCTGCAGGCCCGCAATTTCAAAATCGGCAATAACCTGAAACGGACAAAGCGGCGCACGGTGGGGCCTTGCGGCGGTCATTGCGTCGTAAACGTCGGCAATTGCGATTATCTGTGCAAAATCGTCTATGTCATGAAATTTTAGCCTGTTCGGATAACCGCTGCCGTCGCAGCGTTCATGATGCATCGAAGCCGCATATAAAATCCGCGGATCCAAAGATTCGCAGGAGAGTAAAATTTCGTAACCGAAGACCGGGTGTTTTTGTACGAGGTCAAATTCTTCGTCGGTGTATCTGCCCGGTTTTTCCAAAATTTCCGCCGGTATTTTCGTTTTACCGATATCGTGCAGCAAACCAGCGGCGGTCAGCAGATTCAGATCCGCTTCCTTCAGCTTTAACCATCTGCCAAGTATATATGCGATCAATGCGACATTGATAGAATGCGCGTAGATACTGTCGGCGATCGTACGCATATTGTGCAGGTAATCGAAGATCTCAATGGACGTCTGGGCAATCGTACAAAGCGGCTTTGTAATTAAACAGAGACTTTCGGGGTCCGGGCACCGGTTCTCGGAAAGGATTGCCGCGACGGTCTCTTTTAATTGATTTACTGCGTCGGCATAAGCGGTTTGGAATTCTTTGAACTGGGGAGAAGCCATGACGCGCTGGGAATAGGTCGGCTCCGAGCTTCGTTTCTCTGCGGTTCCTTTTGGGAGATCCTGCTCCTGAATGTGCACTTGCTCAATATCATAGAATGCAATATGTGCAATGGATATACTGGTCAGCCGGACATTTTTACCGACGACCGTCAGTCCTTTTTTTGTTTTTACTTCTTCGGCGGTGATCATTCCTTCTTTTAACTGAGATGTTTTTATAATCTGCATATCGTATACTCCTTTGCTGTAGCGATGTGAAATAAATCGTCGAATTATTTACTTTAACTATAAAACAAAACTGAAAATTCCGCAATGGGATTTTTGTGAAATCGCTTGACAAATGATCCAAATGAGCGTAATCTGTTTTATGTAAAAAATAATACGATTTACAATTCAATCATATAGCTTTCCCTTATTCAGAGTGATGGAGATACATAGGATCTGTGAAGTCACGGCAACCCCTTAACAGGAAGGTGCCAACCTGAGCGAAGAATTCGAACAATAAGAGGATTATTATTTTCGATTGCCAAGAATTTCTCCGCTTACTGCAAGCGGATTTTTTATTTTACCCACAGGTCAGTATATGGGAACGATTGTTTCAGCGTTGCCCATGGGGCTGGAAATAACAGAAAGTTTAGTTGAGTTTGGAATCGGAATCACAGTTTGAGAGGAGAAATTTCCATGGAGAAACGATTATTTACATCAGAATCCGTAACGGAAGGGCATCCGGATAAGATCTGCGACGCGGTATCGGATGCGATTTTAGATGCTTGTATGGAGCAGGACCCGATGAGCCGTGTAGCTTGCGAAACGGCGTCCTGCACAGGGTTTGTACTGATTACCGGAGAGATCACGACAAAGGCAAATCTGGACATTTCCGCAATTGCGAGAAAGACGATACGGGAGATCGGTTACGACAGTTCCGAAAAAGGATTTGACGGCAATACCTGCGCCGTGATGGTGGCGTTGGATAAACAGTCTTCGGATATTGCAATGGGCGTGGATAGGGCGCTGGAGGCAAAGGAAGGTGCGGCTGCGCTCAGTGCGGAAAGCGGCATGACCGATGAACAGCTGGAAGCGATCGGAGCAGGTGATCAGGGAATGATGTTTGGATTTGCGGTCAATGAGACGGCAGAGTATATGCCGTATCCGATCGCACTGGCACACAAACTGGCGCGTCAGCTTACCAGGGTGCGCAAAGACGGTACGCTGCCGTATCTTCGGGCAGACGGAAAGTCACAGGTTTCCGTAGAATATGATGAAAACGGAAGACCCAGCCGTCTGGAAGCGGTTGTGATTTCTTCACAGCACGATGCGGCAATTTCCCAGGAACAGATTCATGCAGACGTGAAAAAATATGTATTGGATCCGGTCCTGCCGGCAGATATGGTGGATGCAAATACAAAGATCTTTATCAATCCTACCGGGCGGTTTGTGATCGGCGGACCGCAGGGAGACGCGGGGCTTACGGGACGTAAGATCATTGTGGATACATACGGCGGATATGCGCGCCACGGCGGCGGTGCATTTTCCGGCAAAGACCGTACGAAGGTAGACCGTTCCGCGGCGTATGCCGCGCGCTATGTTGCGAAGAATATCGTGGCGGCAGGCTTGGCGGACAAATGTGAAATTCAGCTTGCATATGCGATCGGTGTGGCGCAGCCGACCTCTGTTATGGTGGATACGTTTGGAACGGGTAAAGTGCCGGAGGATGAACTGGTAGAGATCATTCGAAAGCATTTTGACCTGCGTCCGGCGGGAATTATCAAGATGCTGGATTTAAGAAAGCCGATTTACAGGCAGACTGCCGCGTATGGACATTTCGGACGGGACGACCTGGACCTGCCGTGGGAAAAGCTGGATAAAGCAGAAGAGCTGAAAAAATACCTCTAACCGCTTTATGAAAAGTTTAGAATATATTTTCCTTTTTTAATAGGATTTCCGAAAAATCATGTTATAATAACCCTGGGAGCAGTAGTGGTCTCCCGGGGTTTTTGCAATGTTTGCCGTGTTCGGAACATGCCATCGCAAAGGCGGCGTATCCGGGGACGGGATTGGAATTATAAGAGATCTGCCCGGAGGATATGAAGTATGAAGTTAAAGACAAGGCTGTCGATTTCTTTTTGCATTATTATATTTGTGCCTATTTTCCTGGCGGTTGTGTTTGTCATAGGCTTTCAGAAGTTTCAGATTAAGGCGATTGAAACGACGTACGGGATTCAGTCGGGAGATTATTCGGATCTGATCAATCCGGTACAGATGTTAAACCGTTACACGAAGAAAAATTACCAGATGCTGCTGAACGTTGCGCGGCAGGATCCCGACCGTTTTTTGGATACCGGTTTTCTGGAAGAGAAGAACCGCCAGCTGCGGCAGAAGTATTCGTATCTGATCGTGCGCAGGGAAGATGAGATTTTCTATCATGGCGGCGGAGATTCGCTGCATGCGGAAGTATTGCCAAGTTATGCGGAAAACGAGCCGGATCCCGTAGCGGGATTTTATATTGATTCCGACGAAGAAGTGCTGCTCAAACAGATTGATTTTACGTTTACCGACAAAAAAAGAGGGAGTGCTTTTATCGTTACGGATTCCTGCGAAATCCTGCCGGAGGTGAAAAGCCTTTTGGTTGATGTGTGCATTTCCGTGCTGCTGATTCTTGTACTGACAGCGGCGATGCTGATCGTATGGATTTATCAGGGGATTATCCGTCCGATCAAAAAGCTGGAGGCGGCAACTCTGAATATTCAGCAGGGGAATCTCGACTTTACGATAGAGAGCGAAGGGAAGGATGAGATCAGTGAACTTTGCTCGAACTTTGAAGAGATGCGCAAACGCTTAAAGGAGTCTTTTGAACAGCAGATGGCAAGTGAGCGGGAGAGCAGAGAACTGATCAGTAATATCGCCCATGACTTAAAGACGCCGATTACTGCCGTGAAAGGTTATTCGGAAGGGCTTTTGGACGGCGTGGCGGTCACACCGGAAAAACAGGAGAAATATCTGCGTACGATCAACAGCAAGGCGAACGAAATGGACGCGCTGTTAAATGAACTGACGCTGTATTCGAAATTTGATACGAACCGTATTCCATATAATTTTAATAAGCTGAACGTAGCCGCATATTTTAACGATTGTATCGAAGAAATCGGCATGGATCTGGAGGAAAAGCAGATCGGGCTCGCTTATTTTAATTATGTGGACAATGACGTGCTGATCATTGCCGATCCGGAGCAGCTCAAACGCGTCGTCAACAACATTATCGGAAATTCCGTGAAATATCTCGATAAGCATCAGGGATTGATCAATATCAGGATTAAGGACGTAGGAGATTTTATTCAGGTTGAGATTGAGGATAATGGAAGAGGAATTGCATCAAAAGACCTTCCGTACGTATTTGAGCGTTTTTACCGGGCGGACGCATCGCGAAATTCCGCGACCGGAGGCAGCGGGATCGGATTGTCGATCGTAAAGAAGATCATTGAGGACCACGGCGGGAAAATCTGGGCGACCAGCAAAGAATCCGTCGGCACGGTGATGTATTTTGTCATACGAAAATATCAGGAGGTAATACAAGATGAGTAAGGTGCTGATCATTGAAGACGAGGTGTCGATTGCGGATCTTGAAAAAGATTATCTGGAATTAAGCGGATTTGAAGTAGAAGTGGAAAATTCCGGCGATATCGGATTGGAGCGTGCGCGCAGGGAAGAGTTTGATATGTTTATTCTGGATCTGATGCTTCCGGGAGTGGACGGATTTGAAATCTGCAAACAGATCCGCCAGGAGAAGAATACGCCGATTCTGATGGTATCTGCCAAAAAAGATGATATTGATAAAATCAGGGGATTGGGGCTTGGCGCAGACGATTATATCACGAAGCCCTTTTCTCCCAGTGAGCTTGTCGCAAGGGTGAAGGCGCATCTTGCCCGCTATGAACGGCTGATCGGCAGCAGTCAGCAGGAAAACGATATTATTGAAATCCGGGGGATCAAAATTGATAAAACGGCGCGCCGGGTATGGATCAATGACGAAGAGAAACAGTTTACGACAAAAGAATTTGACCTTTTGACGTTTCTGGCGGAAAATCCCAACCGTGTGTTTACAAAAGAAGAGCTGTTTCGGGAAATCTGGGATATGGAATCGATCGGAGATATCGCGACCGTAACCGTTCATATCAAGAAAATCCGTGAAAAAGTAGAAATCAATACGGCAAAACCCCAGTACATTGAGACGATCTGGGGCGTGGGATACCGGTTTAAGGTATAAGATGATGAACGATATTTTAGACGATATTCTATATGAAGATAAAGAGATGATTCTTCTGCATAAGCCGGGCGGCATTGCGGTACAGACTGCGCGGCTCGGACAGAAAGATTTGGTGAGTATGCTAAAGAATTACCGTGCGGGAAAGAACGAAGATCCCTATATCGGCGTTGTCCATCGGTTAGATCAGCCAGTGGAAGGCGTAATTTTATTTGCAAAAACGAAAGAAGCTGCCGCATCGTTTAGCCGCCAGTTTCAGTCGCATCAGACGGATAAATGTTACTGCGCTCTCGTCTGCTGTAACAAAGAGCGTCCGTTTGCGACGGGTGAGAAAGCGGTTTTGACGGATTATCTGATCAAGGATCCAAAATCGAATACTTCCAAAGTGGTAAAACAGGGCAGTCCTGGCGCGAAAAAAGCGGTACTTGACTATCGGGTGCTGCAGACAGCGGGCTCTTTGGCGGAGCTTTTGATTCGATTGGAGACGGGCAGACACCATCAGATCCGCGTACAGCTGGCACATGCCGGGATGCCTTTGGCGGGAGATGTAAAATACGCAGGAGAAGACAGTATGGCTTTGACCGAACGATATACCGGCGTCCGGCAGTCATATCAAAATCTTCCCCTTTGTTCTGTAAAAATTTGTTTTTTTCATCCCAAAACCGGAGAGAAGATGGAATTTGAAACAAAGCCGAAGCATAAGCTCTTCCAGTTATTGTATGAATAGAAGATCCGCAAACGGCAGATAATTTTCCCATGATGAAGATGGTGAATAACGAAACGGGAAACAAACTAATAAAACTTGGGATTCTTACGGCGGCAGTCGGTTTGGGAATGAAATATGTGTTTCCGATCGCGCTGCCGTTTTTGATTGCGCTGGCACTGGCGCGTTTTTTATATCCGCTTGCCAGGTATCTGGAGAATACAGTCAGGATTCCCCAGGCCGCGTCGCGGCTGCTGGCGTACGGAATCTTTCTTTTGGCGGTCGGAGGCATCGCGGCAGGCATGATGTATCTGATTTACCGCATGGGAAGCAGCTGTCTTGGCAATCTGGATTATTTTTTTCAGACGGCGGAGGAGCTGCTGGGAAGATGCTGCGATACGATGGAGCGGGTTTCGGGGTTTAGTACGCAGGAGATTCAGCGGACGATTCAGAAAGGAACCGAAGGGTTTACGGACGGCGCGGTGGAATATTCCAAAGATGCGGGAAGGTATATGCTGGGACTTTTGGCAAAAATGTTCCTTACGCTGATTGCGGCCTATTTAGTGTTAAATGACTATGAACAGATTGTTGGCGGAATGAAGAAAACAAAGCTTGGGCTCTATACGGTCAATCTGCTCAAGGAGATGAAAACGGCGTCCTGGGCTTATATGAAAGCGCAGTTTAGCATTATGGGGATGATAACCGCAATTTGTATCCTGGGCCTGTATGTTCTGCGGACGCCGTATGCGTTTTGGATTGGACTGGCAATCGGAATCTGCGACGCACTTCCGATTCTCGGAACGGGGACAGTGTTTGTCCCGTGGATGCTGATTGAGATATTGTTGGGCGGTTATTTCCATGCACTCGGATATTTTATCATTTATATGGTCTGCAGTTTTGTGCGTCAGGTTCTGGAGCCAAAACTTGTGGGAAAACGGCTCGGCGTGCCGCCGCTTGCCGTGCTGATCAGTATTTATGCGGGAATCTGGGTATATGGAGGTTCCGGCGTCATTTTAGGTCCGATTTCTGCGCTTGTGATTTATGAGCTGTATAAATTTTGACCAGCCGTCTGCTTCTGACTTGACAAACCAAAACCTCACAGTCTACAATAAGAAGCGCGGAAAATACGCAGAAAACAGACGAAAGGAATCAAACAAATGGCAAAAGAAAAGAAATTGGTGGAAGCCATTACCTCTATGGAGGAGGATTTTGCACAATGGTACACAGACGTAGTAAAAAAAGCGGAATTAATTGATTATTCTTCCGTAAAAGGATGCATGATCATTAAGCCGGACGGTTATGCCATCTGGGAACATATTCAGGCAGAATTGGATCGGCGATTTAAAGAAACCGGGGTAGAAAACGTATATATGCCGATGTTTATTCCGGAGAGCCTTTTAAATAAAGAAAAAGATCACGTAGAAGGGTTTGCGCCGGAAGTGGCATGGGTGACGCACGGAGGGTCGAATCCGCTGCAAGAGCGCCTTTGCGTTCGTCCGACGTCGGAAACGCTCTTCTGCGACTTTTATAAAAATTTAATCCAGTCTTACCGCGATCTTCCGAAAGTGTACAATCAGTGGTGCTCTGTTGTCCGGTGGGAAAAGGAGACCAGGCCGTTTCTGCGTTCCAGGGAATTTTTATGGCAGGAAGGCCATACGGCGCATGCAACGGCAGAGGAAGCCGAAGAGCGTACGGTTCTGATGCTGAACGTGTACGCCGATTTTTGCGAGGAAGTGCTTGCGATGCCGGTGGTCCGGGGCAAAAAGACGGAAAAAGAAAAGTTTGCCGGAGCCGAGGCGACCTATACGATCGAGGCGCTGATGCACGACGGCAAGGCGCTGCAGTCCGGAACAAGCCATAATTTCGGAGACGGTTTTGCCAGGGCGTTCGGCATTCAGTATACGGATAAGGACAATACCTTACAGTATGTGCATCAGACGTCCTGGGGTATGACGACGCGGTTAATCGGTGCGATTATTATGGTACACGGAGACGATTCCGGACTGGTTCTGCCTCCGAAAATTGCGCCTGTGCAGGTGATGGTCATTCCGATCCAGCAGCATAAGGAAGGCGTTTTGGAGAAAGCCGCAGCGTTAAAAGAGCAGCTGGCAGCAGCCGGCGTCCGGGTGAAGCTGGACGATACGGAAAAGAGTCCGGGATGGAAGTTTTCCGAGCAGGAGATGCGCGGGATTCCGATCCGTATAGAAATCGGTCCGAAAGATATCGAAGCGGGGCAGTGCGTGCTTGTCCGCCGCGATACCAGGGAAAAGACGTTTGTATCTTTCGAAGAATTAGAGACGCGTACGAAAGAACTGCTGGATCAGATACAGACGGAACTGTTGGAACGTGCGAAGGCGCACAGGGATGCGCATATTTACGATGCGCACAATTATGAAGAGTTTTCGGAAATTATTCAAACCAAACCGGGATTTATCCGCGGTATGTGGTGCGGGGAGCAGTCCTGTGAAGATAAACTAAAGGAAGATTTTGCGGCTACGGCGCGCTGTATGCCGTTTTCCGATCAGGAGGAGATTTCCTCCGTCTGCGTATGCTGCGGCAAACCGGCGCACAGGCTGGTATATTGGGGAAAGGCATATTAAAATGAAACTGATATTGCCGGAAAACGTCAGTCGTATTATAGATACACTTATGCGGGCGGGATATGAAGCGTATGCGGTCGGCGGCTGCATACGAGACAGTCTTTTGGGCAGAGAGCCAAAAGACTGGGATATTACGACTTCTGCCAGTCCGGCTGAGGTGAAAGCGCTTTTTCCGAAAACAGTGGATACGGGAATTGCCCACGGAACCGTAACGGTTTTATTAAACCGGGAGGGGTTTGAAGTCACAACGTACCGGGTCGACGGAACATACGAAGACTCCAGGCATCCGAAGGAAGTTACGTTTACGCCGGATTTGAACGAGGATTTAAAACGGCGGGATTTTACAATCAACGCGATGGCATATAATGATACGCACGGTCTGATCGACGCTTTTGACGGTGCAGGGGATTTGGATCGGAAGATCGTCCGCTGTGTCGGAGACCCCAAAGAACGGTTTTCAGAGGATGCGCTGCGGATGATGCGTGCCGTTCGTTTCGGCGCGCAGCTTGGATTTACCGTGGAAGAGCAGACGCGCAGTGCAATCTGTGCGCTTGCGCCCACGTTAAAAAAGATCAGCGCGGAACGCATTCAGTCCGAGCTGGTTTCTCTTTTGATGTCCGATCATCCCGAGGAGATGCGCACGCTGTATGAGACCGGTATCACCAAAGTAATACTGCCGGAATTTGACGTAATGATGCAGACAGCACAGAACAGTCCGCATCATATGTATACGGTAGGAGAGCACACGATCCAATCGCTTGCACAGATCGAAAGCAAGAAAACGCTGCGGCTTGCGATGCTGTTTCACGATATCGGAAAGCCTTCCTGCAAGACGACGGGGGAAGACGGGCAGGATCATTTTTACGGGCATCCGCAGAAAGGAAGCGAAATGGCGCGCAGCATCATGCGGCGGTTGAAATTTGACAATGATACGACGCAGAAAGTCTGCTGCCTTGTCGCAGGGCATGACCAAAATCCGCCGATTACAGAACGAAGCGTCAGGCGCGCGGCAGTGAGCCTGGGCAGCGGTGCATTTCCTGACATTTTTGCCGTAAAGCGTGCGGATATTTTGGCGCAGAGCGATTATCAAAGATCGGAAAAGCTTGCGTATGTAGACCAATACGAAGCATGTTACCGTTCCGTCATAGAAAAGAATCAGTGTCTGTCCTTAAAAGACCTTGCCGTATCCGGCAGGGATCTGATCGCAGCCGGCATGCGTCCCGGACCTGCTTTGGGGAATGTTTTAAACCGTCTGTTCGAGCTTGTGCTAGACGATCCCGATAAAAACGAAACGGGATATCTGCTCCGTATGGCGCGGGAATTTGCCGCCGGGGAGTCCGCCTGATCACACGCGTTGTACGCAGGTTATGCGGGGAATAAAAATAAGATAATGGGAATACTTTCAGAACCCTGTTCATATGCTTAAAAGACACGGAATGTACGAAAAAGTAGACGAAGTGGAAAAGATTCGTATGGAGGGGTTTTGGTGTATAATCGGGAAGAAGAAATACTGGAGAAGTATGAAATAGAAATCAGAAGTACAGTAAAAGGACGCGGAGCCCTGGGCTGTGATACGGACAAAGGATCGATGCTGTTAAAGGAGTTCCGCGGTTCTAAGGAACGGGCTGCTTTTTTATATCATATATTGGAATTTTTATCTGCGAAAGGATTGTGCGCAGAGACTATCGTATTGTCAAAAGAAGGAGAAGTTCTGGTAAAGGATGAGATTACCGATACATCTTATCTGTTAAAAAACTGGTTTCCCGGGAAGGAATGCGACGTCAGGAACCGCAGCGATATTTTGGCGGCGGTCAGGCAGCTTGCCAGTTTCCACAGTCTGGCAAAATCTTATGACGGGGAAATTCCGGAGTTTTTAAAGGCGGATCACAACAGCCTTCTGTTAGAGTACGAAAAACACAACCGGGAGCTGAATAAAGTCAAGAATTATATTCGGGGAAAAAATAAGAAGAATGAATTTGAAATGCTGTTTATGAAGGTGTATGAAAGCTATCGGAACCAGGCAGCGGAAGTGACAGGCCAGTTAAAACGGCAGGCAGAACGCATGGAGGATCGCCGGATGCAGGATCTGCTGGGGTTTTGTCATGGAGATTTCAACCAGCATAATGTAATATTTTCCCAGGGCGAATGGGTTCTTTTGAACTTAGAAAAGCTGACATATGACATTATGGTACGGGACCTTGCAAATTTTATGCGGAAGATCTTAGAAAAATATAACTGGAATACCGGACTTGGCATAGAGATGATCACGGCATATGACAATATACGAAAATTATTGCCGGAGGAGCTGGAACAGCTGTATCTGCGGCTTGCCTATCCGAAAAAATACTGGAAGATCGCGAATCATTACTGCAGCTCCAGAAAATCCTGGATATCCGGCAGAGATATTGAAAAACTGGAAAAAGTAATCGAGCAGGAAGTTCAGAGAAAACAGTTTTTAAAGATGCTGTTTTATTTCACAAGTTAAAAAAAGTATGCTATACTGGAAAAGACCGCTTTCGGGAAGCGTGTCGTACGGGGTGTCCAAAAGGTATCCCCTAAGAAAATAGAAGTTGATTGGAGAAAAGGATGAAGATACGAAAGCACATTCTGCTTGCCGGACTTATTTTGGCGGCTGTTTGTCTGCTTGGCGGCTGCGCAAAGACATCTACCGGCAGCGGGATTGTACAGCGCAGAATGGGAAGCGGGAAAACCGCCGCGCAGCAGACTGGGCAGACGGAAGCAGAGGATACCGAAGTGCCTTCTGCTGCGGAAGAGACGGATTTATACATTATCACGAAAATCGACGAAGCGGCGAAAGAAGCCGTATTTCAGAGAGTAAGCGACGGCAGGCAGCTGCAGTATACGTATGATATCGGAACGAGGTTTCTGGATAAATACGGCGATACGAAGTCGGCAGCCTCCTTTTTGCCGGGCGACGTGGCCACGATTGAGGTGACGAAGAGTACGCAGCAGTTAACCTGCGTGCAGCTTTCCGATGAAGTCTGGGTTTATGAGGATATTGTAAATTATACCATTGACGAAAGTATACATGCGGTTACGATCGGACAGACAAAATATTCGTACGATCCGGATATGGATATATTTTCCGGAGATGCGAAAGTCGGATTTGCAAGCGTTGGGGGATCGGATGTGCTCCGCGCCGTCGGATTGGGAAAGAAACTGCTTTCTCTGGCTGTTGCAAAGGGGCACGGATTTTTGGCGCTTGCCAATACAAAGCTGTTTGAAGGCAGTTTCATCTGCATCGGCGAGAAGATTTTCGAGCAGGTTACGCCGAATATGCAGATCGAAGTGCCCGAAGGCAAGTATCTTGTGACGGTTGCGAACAACGGTTACGGCGGCAGCAGGGAAATTCAGGTAGAACGCGACAAAACGACGAGCCTGAATCTGGACGAATTAAAGGGAGAAGGACCGAAAGTCTGCAGAATTACGTTTGAAGTCGGGATCGACGGCGCAGTCCTTTGGATCGACGGTAAGAAGGCGGATTATTCCAAACCGGTGGAACTTGCGTACGGAGTGCATACGATTTCCGTTGAGGCGGAAGGATATGAGACGATTACCGAACGGCTGGTGGTCAATTCCAAAGAGGCTGAAATTGAGATTGCGCTGAACGCGTCTTCCGGCAGCAAAACCTCCGACAAAGATAAGAAATCAAAAGAAACGAAGGATAAAGGAGACAATGCGTCGTCGTCCGCCGGCACGAACGGAAACCAAAATAACAACACGAATAATAACAGCAGTAATAATAACAATAATAATAACAATAACAACAATAATAATAATAACAACGGCACCGATAACGGGCAGACAGATTATCTGACAACGCTGTATAATCTTCTGACGTCGATCAATAATAACAATACGAACGGCGGTACGGGCAGCACGAATCAAAACAGCAATACAAATTCAAACAATAACTCAAATCAGGACAGAAGTTATGATGATTTGAGGGATGAATAAAAAACAAGAGGAGGAAAGAGATGAATTACAAAGATATTCTAAACGATTGGCTTACAAATCCTTATTTTGATGAGGAAACAAAGGCGGAGCTAAGAGGAATCGCCGATGATGAAAAAGAGGCGGAGGACAGGTTCTACAAAGAACTCGAATTTGGCACGGCAGGTCTGCGCGGCGTGATCGGAGCAGGGACAAACCGTATGAACATTTACACGGTTCGCAAAGCAACGCAGGGGCTTGCCAATTATATCAAGACAGTAGGGGGCGAATCCCGCGGTGTTGCCATTGCGTATGATTCCAGAAGGATGTCGCCGGAATTTGCAGACGAAGCGGCGCTGTGTTTAGCGGCGAACGGGATCAAAGCGTATGTGTTTGAGTCGCTGCGCCCAACGCCGGAATTGTCCTATGCAGTCCGCAAATTAAACTGTATTGCAGGCATCAATATCACGGCAAGCCATAATCCTGCCGAATATAACGGATATAAAGTATACTGGGAAGACGGCGCGCAGATTACGCCGCCGCACGATACCGGAATTATGGATCAGGTAAAAGCGGTTACGGATTACAATTCCATGCTTACAATGAACAAAGAGCAGGCGGTAAGCGACGGACTTTATATTACGATCGGAGAAGAGATCGACCGTTCCTATATGGAAGAAATCAAAAAGCTCGTGATCCATCAGGATGCGATCGACGCGGTAAAAGACGAGTTAAAGATTGTCTATACGCCGTTGCACGGAACCGGAAATATCCCGGTGCGTACGATCTTAAAAGAGCTTGGCTTTGCAAATGTGTTTGTCGTAAAAGAGCAGGAACTGCCGGACGGTGATTTCCCGACGGTAGGATATCCGAATCCGGAAGCCGCTGCCGCGTATGAGCTTGCACTTGCCCTTGCAGAAAAAGAACATGCGGATCTTGTACTTGCCACGGATCCGGATGCGGACCGTCTGGGCGTATATGTAAAAGACGCGCAGACAGGAGAATACCATATGTTGACCGGCAATATGTCCGGCTGTTTGATCGGGGATTATATCATTGGGCAGACAAAAGCGGTAAAAGGAAGCCTGAAAGAAGACGGCGCATTTATTCGTTCTATCGTTACGACCAATATGGCGGATGCGATCGCATCGTATTACGGTGTAGATCTGATCGAAGTGCTGACAGGCTTTAAATTTATCGGACAGAAAATACTGGAATTTGAACAGACCGGAAAAGGCACGTACCTGTTCGGCATGGAAGAAAGCTACGGCTGCCTGCCGGGCACATATGCCAGAGACAAGGACGCCGTAGCGGCGACAATGTTTTTGTGTGAAGCTGCGGCATTCTACAAGACACAGGGCAAGACGCTTTGGGACGCGATGTTAGACCTGTATGAACGGTACGGATATTATCAGGATCATGTGGAATCCATTACGTTAAAGGGAATCGAAGGCTTAGAGAAGATTCAGACGATTTTAGGAACGCTGCGGAACGATCCTCCGGCGGCGATCGGCGGCTATGAAGTGACGGCGGTCCGCGACTATACCGCAGATACGGTTACGGATACGAAAACGAAAGAAGTAAAACCGACGGGTCTGCCGAAGTCGAACGTACTGTACTATGAGCTGACCGACGATGCATGGGTATGCGTCCGTCCTTCCGGTACAGAGCCGAAGGTTAAGTTTTATATCGGCGTAAAAGGGGTGTCAATGGAAGATGCGGATGCAAAATCCAAAGACCTGGGGAACGCCGTGCTTAAGCTGGTGGAACAATTGATTTAAATTTCCGTGACCGGGATGCCCGCAGGGGCAGACCATAACATTTCATGCTTAGAATGGGGAAAAATCAAAGACTTTTCCTTGACAAATATAGGTAAAACAAGTATAAATAGATTTATAGGTCAGATACAAACCTTAATATATGAAATCCACAGGAGGAATTTTTAAATGAACAAAGCAGAATTAGTCGCAGCGATCGCTGACAAAACTGAATTATCCAAAAAGGACGCTGAAGCAGCATTAAAGGCTTTTACTGATGTAGTTGCAGAAGAATTAAAGAAGGGCGAGAAGATTCAGTTGGTAGGATTTGGAACATTTGAAGTTTCCGAGCGGGCTGCAAGGACCGGAAGAAATCCTCAGACCGGGGCAGAGATGGAGATTCCGGCATCCAAAGCGCCTAAGTTTAAGGCAGGTAAAGCATTAAAAGATATGATCAACGAATAATTTCTGGAAGAAACCAATATGCTGCAGAGGGCTTGCGTAAGCCCTCTGTGTTTTTCTTTCGGGATCTTTTGCGGGAGAACCGTCTGCATATGCCAGCGGCGGGCAGATCCGGGAGAAAACGGAAAGGATGAAACGTATGAGGCTTGATAAATTTTTAAAAGTATCCCGTCTGATCAAACGGAGGACGGTGGCAAACGAGGCATGCGACGCGGGGAGGGTTTCGGTAAACGGTAAACCGGCGAAAGCATCCTTACATGTCAAAACGGGCGATATTATAGAAATCGTATTTGGCCAAAAGACCGTAAAAGCGGAAGTTTTGTCTTTGGCGGAGTCCACCAAGAAAGAAGACGCCAAAGAAATGTTCCGTTATTTATAGTTTGGACAAATTTTTCGCATAAATTTCCATACACTCTAATATAATGATAGAAACGATCGTTTCAAACACAGGACGGTTGTGGACAGGGGGTAAGTATGGAAGAAAAAACAGGTAACAGAAAGGCGCATAAGGTTCTTCTGGGCAGCCGCAAAACCGGGAATTTCAGCGGCGTGGTCGACGTACTTTCTTTTGACGTGTCTGAAATCCTTCTGGAAACGGAAGAGGGAATGCTGCTGATCAAAGGGAATGATCTGCATGTAAACCGTTTGAGCCTGGAGAAAGGCGAGGTTGACATAGAGGGAAAAATAGATTCTCTGGCATATTCAGAGATCAAAGATTACGGAAAGCAGGCGGAATCTTTTTTAGGGCGGCTGTTTAAATGAACGGCGCAGTCAGTGAAACAATTGCCGGAGAGGGAAGCCTTTTGCTTGCGTCGCTTTGTTTTGGAGCCGCTTTGATGATGCTTTACGATATTGTCCGTATTTTCCGGAATATCGTAAAGCATGGGACGATTCTTATGGCAGTAGAAGATATCTTGTATTGGCTGCTCTGTGCCGTAGGGATATTTGCTATGTTATACCAGGAGAACGACGGACTGCTGCGCTGGTTTGTCTTGGGCGGCGTCGCCGTTGGGATGCTTCTGGAAAACAGCCTGGTGAGTCCTTTTGTGATACGGATATTTGTGCGCGTGATCCGGGCGTGGTTAAAGATCATCCAAAAAATGCTGCGCTTCTTCGGCAGGCCGTTAAAAAAACTTTGTTTATTTTTCAGAAAAGAATTGAAAAAAATCCGGAAAGCCATTAAGATAGGATTAAAGCGAATCTGACAGAAGCGTTTTTTAAAAACGTTTGAAGCAATAGAGTAAAGAGGGTAGGGCATATGGTCAGAAACAGAACAAAGAAAAAGACAGGAAGGTTAAGCATTGCCTGCATTGTGATATTTTTGCTTGCATTTATGTCCGTGCAGATCATCCGGCTGTACCAGAAAGACCGGGAGTATACGGCAAGAGAAACGGAACTTACGACACAGCTGAAAGAAGAGAAAAAGCGGTCGGAGCAGCTTTCCGATTATGAAGCATATATCGGCAGTCAGGAGTATGTGGAAGATACGGCAAAGAGTAAATTGGGTATGGTATATGACCATGAGATTATATTTAAAGAGAAATAATGCGAATCTCTTAAACGGCGTAAGAGTCCTCGAATCTACAATTCGAGGGCTTTTTTGACGAAAAGTTTTTGCAGGCGGTCCAATCGTTTGACAAAGATTTTACGGTTCTGTGCGTATAATGCCTTCGAGTATGAAAAACAAGGGCAGGAGGTAGAGACGTATGAAACGTACAGGATGGAAACAATTGGCGCTGAGCATTGCAGGAGCACTGTTCTGCAGAATTTCGATTATGGGATGCTATCCCTTTGTTCCGGCATTTTTTGCAGCGGTATATCTGCAGGAGCAGGGAAGGATGCTGATTTCGGCGGGAATGCTGGCAGGGATGACGGCGTTTCTTCCGATTACGGTGATCGCAAAGTATGCGATGTCGCTGCTGCTGATCGGGATTACCGTACGGCTTTGCGAATGGGTAGATAAACGATGCTATACGATAGTTGCCGCTGTTGCCGCAGCCGGCGGAACTCTGGCGCTTTCCGTATTCGGAGGAATTTTTGATTTTAAAAACCAGGTGACGATGGCGGCTGCCGTATGCGAAGGGGTGTTTATTTTCGGATTTGTGATTTTGGCGGCGAGGGGCGTACATTTGTTTTTGGAAGATGCAGAATTAAAGGAGTACCCGGGAAATGCCAGAGAGGGCTATCAGGAGCAGCGGCTGTTAAATTATGCAAAAAGTTTTGAAGGCCTTTCCAAAACATTTTTATCGATGAGTAAGCGCTGTGAAATCCAGCCGGAGGATGCGGGCAGGATTCAGCAGGAAATTACCGGGCGAATCTGCAGCGGCTGCGATACCTGCGCCGTTTGCTGGGCGCCGTCGGATCACACGATGTACGGACTGTTGGGACGGCTGGTAGGAAGCCTGATGCAGAACGGAGAAGCGGACGAGTCGCTGCGTATCGAACTTGCAAAGCACTGCAGGTATCCGGAGCATATCGAGCGGGAAGCGGCGGCGGCATTTGAGCAGACACGTGTGAACAAAGCATGGTATAACCGCCTTTTGGAAAACCGGGAGGTGATAGCGCAGCAGCTGGACGCGATGGCATTTATCATGGAAGACTGCGCCAGCGAAGTAAAGCTTTTGGATGCGGAAGAAAAGCGCAGGATTTCCGAAATCCGCTATCGGGCGAAGGAGTGCGGGATCATAGCGGAAGAAGTTCATTTGTACCGGAAAAATGACGGGCACATTCAGGCCGCGCTGCAGGTTCGTTCCAAATGGGGGAATTGCGTGGCGATGAAGGAACTGACAAAAGTGGTGGCGCTGGCGCTGGAGCTGCCGATGAAGCCGCACAAAGATACAAGGACGTTTGTGGGGAAAGAGACATCGGAGATCATATATGAGGAAGAACCGGCATATCATGCCGTGCAGGGAGTGGCGCGGCTGGTCAAAGACGGCGCGGCGGTTTCAGGAGATAATTTTTCCTTTCTGGAAAAAGAGGACGGAGAGCTTGTACTAAGCCTTTCCGACGGCATGGGCTTCGGCGTTTCAGCATGTAAAGAAAGCGAGCTTGTGATCGATCTTTTGGAGCGTTTTGTGGAAGCGGGATTTACCAAGGATACGGCAATTAAGATGCTGAATTCGGCAATGGTTATTCACGGTGAGGATGACCAGTATTCCACGGTGGATATTTCCGCTGTCAATCTGTATACGGGCGAGACTTCGTTCTATAAGATCGGGGCGTCCGCTACGTTTATACGCCATAAATCCGGAAACGTGGAATGCCTGCTTTCTACGTCGCTTCCGGTGGGCGTCAGTTTTGAAATAGAGATCGAGCATGCAAAAAAGCAGCTCTCGGACGGAGATTTTCTTGTCATGATTACAGACGGTGTGATAGAATATCTGCATACCGACAGTCCGGAGGAGACGCTAGAGGAAATTATTTCCGGAATCAAAACGAATCATCCGGGACTTATGGCAAAAAAAATTTTAGATCAGGTTATGACATATACCGGCGGAGAAGTAAAGGACGACATGACGGTTCTTGCGGCTGCGATCTGGGAAAATTGACAAGGTTGTGGACATATGATAAATAAGATTGCATCGTTTATGCGGCAGCATCAGATGGTACAAAAGGGAGACCATATCAGTATAGGGATTTCCGGCGGAGCAGATTCTGTCTGTCTGTTTTTGGTTCTGGAACGTCTGCGTCGCCGGATGGATGTTACGATATCGGCGATTCATGTGGAGCATGGGATCCGCGGGGAAGATAGCAGGGCGGACGCAGAGTTTGTCCGGAATCTGGCGGCGCGGTATGAAATACCGTTTGTCTGCCGGTCGTATCCGGTAGAGAAGATTGCGAAAGAGACGGGCGTTTCGGTGGAGGAAGCCGGGAGGAATGTACGCTATGCAGCGTTTGCAGAAGAAGAGCGGCGGTTTTGGGATGAGGCCAAGCGGCGCGGCGGGACCGTAAAAACGGCGGTCGCGCACCATGGGGACGATAATGCCGAAACCGTGTTGTTTCATCTTTGCCGGGGAAGCGGGATCGACGGGCTCTTTGGGATTCGTCCTGTGCGGGGAACGGTGATCCGTCCGCTTTTGTGTGTGTCAAAATGTGAAATTGAGGATTTTCTGAACAGAGAAGGACAAACCTATCGGATCGATGCGACCAATGCGGATATCCGTTACAGCAGAAACCGTATCCGCAGCATGGTAATGCCGGAGCTGGCACGGATCAATACGCAGTTTACCGTCCATATCAACCGATTATCCGAAGAAGCGGCGGAGATTTCCGCATATTTTGACGGAGAAGTCGGCAGGATTTTGGAAAAGCACAGAATAAAAACAGATGATACCCGCAGTTGTATAGATACAAAACAACTGTTTTCCTATCCGTCTGTTTTTTGGGGCAGGGTCATGCTTTCTGCGGCTGCAGAGCTTGCCGGGAGCAGAAAAGATTTTACCAGGGAACATGTAAACGCACTGCTGCATCTGGCCAAGGGGCAGACCGGCAGGAAGATTGCCCTGCCGTATCAGATCACCGCGGAAAAAACGTACGAGGGGATGATTCTCTCCCGCTGCCAAACCGAGGAGGAGGCAGATGAGACGCCGATTCCGCTTCCGATCGGGGAACTGCCTGGCGTCATCCGCCTTCCGAAAGGACAGATGGCCTGCCGGATCTTTGGATATTCGGAAAAAAATGTAAAAATTCCCCAAAATCTGTATACGAAATGGTTTGATTATGATAAGATAAAAAATAGGCTTTATTTTAGAACCAGAGAGCCTGGCGATTATTTTGTGCTGGATGCCGAGGGGCACAGGCAAAAGCTTAAAGACTATTGGATCAATGAGAAAGTGCCCAGGTCCATGCGGAGCAAAATCTGGCTTCTTGCGGACGGGTCTCATATCTTATGGGCGCTCGGAGGGCGTATCAGCGAATATTATAAAGTTACGGAACAAACGAAAAAGATTTTGGAAGTACGATATATGGAGGATGAAAAATGAGTGAAACAGTTCGCGTGTTGTTATCTGAGGAGGAAGTAGATAAGCGGATTGCAGAGATTGCGGCAAAAGTCAGCGAGGATTACCAGGGGGAACAGGTACATCTGATCTGCGTGTTAAAAGGCGGGATATTTTTTACCTGTGAACTTGCAAAACGGCTGACCGTACCGGTTTCTATGGATTTTATGTCTGTTTCCAGCTACGGATCGGCTACAAAATCCAGCGGTATCGTAAAAATCGTGAAAGACCTGGATGATGAGATTGAAGGAAAGAATGTGCTGGTGGTGGAGGATATTATCGATTCCGGCAGGACGTTAAGTTATCTGCTGGAATATCTGAGAAACAGAAATCCCAAAAGTTTGAAGCTGTGCACATTATTAGATAAACCCGAACGGCGCGTGGTGGAGGTGCATGTGGATTATACCTGTTTTAATATACCGGACGAGTTCGTTGTGGGATATGGGCTGGATTATGCGCAGAAATACCGGAATCTGTCGTATATCGGCGTGGTTGAATTAGACTGAATGGACAAAAAGGAGGTTAGTTACAGTTGTTAAATAAACAAAGTAGTTATAGAGGATTCGGATTCTATGCGCTGCTGGTTGTCGTGGTGGTGATCGTCTGGCTGATGCTGGACGCCAGAGAAGATGCGTCTGGAGCATATACGATGGCTGCGTTTGAACAGGCGCTGGAAGACGGAGAGATCGCATTTGTAGAGATTGAGCAGAACCGGGAAATACCGACCGGTACGTTAAACATTCAGCTGACAGACGGGAACGATAAAAAGCTGTATGTGTCCGACGTCAATGAGATACAGAATCTGCTGGAAAAGAAGCAGTTTACGGATTATTATACGGCGGACGTACCCCAGGAGAGCTGGATTTTAAATCTGCTTCCGCTTTTGATCGTGCTGGCGGCGATGTTTATTTTATTTACGATTATGAGTAATCAGGCGGCGGCGGGCAGCGGCGGCGTTAAGATGATGAATTTCGGCAAGAGCCGCGCGAAGCTCTCGAGCGGTCAGAATAAAATGAATTTTGGAAATGTGGCGGGGCTTCGGGAGGAAAAAGAAGAGCTCGTAGAACTTGTGGATTTCTTAAAATCGCCGAGGAAATATATCCGCCTGGGGGCAAGGATTCCCAAGGGTATCCTGTTGGTAGGACCTCCGGGAACCGGTAAGACGCTGCTTGCAAAGGCGGTCGCCGGAGAGGCGGGCGTACCGTTTTTTAGTATTTCCGGTTCTGACTTCGTAGAGATGTTTGTCGGCGTGGGCGCATCCCGCGTTCGGGATTTGTTTGAGGAAGCAAAGAAAAACGCGCCGTGTATTGTATTTATCGACGAGATCGACGCCGTGGCAAGGCGCAGGGGAACCGGAATGGGCGGCGGTCATGACGAGCGCGAGCAGACGTTAAATCAAATGCTGGTAGAAATGGACGGGTTCGGCGTCAATGAAGGGATTATCATTATGGCGGCGACCAACCGTGTCGATATCTTAGATCCTGCGATCATGCGTCCGGGCAGATTTGACCGCAAGATCCATGTCGGCAGGCCCGATATCGGCGGAAGAGAAGAAATTCTGCATGTACATGCCGAAAATAAGCCGCTTGGCGACGATGTGGACCTAAAGCAGATCGCGCAGACGACGGCGGGATTTACCGGCGCAGATCTGGAGAATCTGCTGAACGAAGCGGCGATCAATGCGGCAAAGGCAGACCGGGCATATATCATACAAAGCGATATCCGTCAGTCTTTTGTAAAAGTGGGAATCGGCGCAGAGAAGAAAAGCCGCATTATCAGCGAAGAAGAAAAGAAAATTACGGCGTTCCATGAAGCGGGGCATGCGATTTTATTTCATGTGCTGCCGGATGTGGGACCGGTGGATACCGTGTCGATCATTCCTACGGGAGCGGGAGCGGCAGGTTATACCATGCCTTTAAATGAAGATGACAGGATGTTCCATACAAAGGGAAGAATGATCCAGGAGATTATGGTAGATTTAGGAGGCCGCGTAGCGGAAGAGATGGTTTTCGACGACATTACAACGGGAGCGTCTCAGGATATCAAACAGGCGACGCAGCTTGCGAAAGCAATGGTGACCAAATACGGTATGTCAGAACACATAGGGCTGATCAATTATGATAATGAAGACGACGAAGTCTTTATCGGCAGGGACCTTGCCCATGCCAGAGGTTACGGAGAGAGCGTGGCGGCAAAGATTGACGAAGAAGTAAAACGGATCATCGACGAGTGTTATGAGAAAGCAAAGAAGATCATACGGGAGCATGAAGAAATTTTGAACCGATGCGCTGATCTTTTATTAGAAAAAGAGAAGGTGAACAGAGAAGAGTTTGAGGGATTGTTTCAGGAAGAATCGAAACAGACATTGTGCAATTTAGACAAAAATTAAAGTGGTTTTTTGTGAGGTTTGTGCACACTGATTCTGGATTTCGTGCTATTATAATACACGTAGAAACCCCCAATCATTAATTGTTTTTGCTACACCCATAGTAAAAATACCTTCTCCTAAAAAGACAGCAATTAGACAGCTGTCTTTTTTATTTGCAAAAAGGACAGAATCTATCTACATCTTAAGGAAAGGGCGGAAGTATTTATGAAATATCAATCCATAGAAAAATTAAATCGGGTACAGCAGTATATTATGCAGACGCGGCCCATTTTACAGAAAGAAGCATTGTTTTCAGACGGTACCAAAGACTATCGGATTCCGGCAGAACCAAAGGAAAATGAATGGGTTACGATCCGGTTCCGCACGGCGAAAGACAATGTCGACATGGTTCTTTTGCATACAAACGGCCATGCATATCAGATGAGGCTCGGCGAGAGCGACGGGACGTTTGATTATTATTATGCGGAGATATCTCTTGGGACGGACGTATTTTCATATTACTTTGAAATTGTCTCCGGTATGTTTCGCTGCTGGTATGACCGCTGCGGTGTGACAAAAGAAATTCGGGAGGCGTATTTTTTCCGGATTGTTCCAGGGTTTTCTACGCCGGACTGGGCAAAAGGGGCGGTTATGTATCAGATTATGGTGGACCGGTTTTATAACGGGGATCCATCCAATGACGTGTTGGATCATGAATATTATTATATCCGGACGTTTAGTACGAAGGTACCGCAGGAACGGTGGGAGAAATGCCCGGAAAATTTCAGCGTCGGAGAATTTTACGGGGGAGATCTGGAAGGCGTCAGAAAAAAGCTGGATTATCTTTCCAATCTGGGAATCGAAGTCATTTATTTTAATCCGATCTTTGTTTCGCCGTCCAACCATAAATATGATATTCAAGACTATGACCATATTGACCCGCATTTTGCCAAAATCGTGGAAGATGAGGGCGAGCTGTTAATGGATTTTGAGCAGGATAACCGAAAAGCGACGCGGTATTGCTGCCGCGTCACAAACCAGAAAAACTTAAAGGCAAGCAATGCGTTTTTTGCGGAATTTGTACAGGAAGTCCATAACCGCGGCATGAAAATCATTTTGGACGGCGTATTCAATCACTGCGGTTCCTTCAACTGCTGGATGGACCGGGAAAAGATTTATACCCACAAAGAAGGATTTGACGAAGGGGCATATCTTTCCAAGGACAGTCCGTACAGGGAATATTTCAGGTTTAAAGATCAGGAAGATACGGCGTGGCCGGATAATAAAAGCTATGAAGGCTGGTGGGGACACGACACGCTGCCGAAATTAAATTTTGAAGATTCCCGGAGATTGTATGAGGATATTCTGCGGATCGGAAAAAAGTGGGTATCTGAGCCTTACTGCGTGGACGGATGGAGATTAGACGTAGCGGAGGATTTGGGACACAGCAAGGAGTTTAACCATCAGTTTTGGCGGGATTTCAGAGACGCGGTAAAGGAGGCAAATCCAAATGCGCTGATTCTGGCAGAGCATTACGGAGATCCGAAAGACTGGCTTGCCGGCGATCAATGGGATACGATTATGAACTATGCGGCGTTTATGGAGCCATTGTCCTGGTTTTTGACAGGGATGGAAAAACACAGCGACGAATACGTTCCCGATCGTATCGGAAAGATCGGCGATTTTGAAGGCGCGATGCGGCATTTTATGGCCAGTTTTTTAACGCCGTCTTTGATGTGTTCTATGAATCAGCTTTCCAATCACGATCACTCCAGATTCTTAACGCGGACAAATCATAAAGCAGGCAGGGTGGAATATCTTGGGGCGCATGCGGCCGGTGAGGACGTGGATTATCGGGTGATGCGGGAAGCCATCTTAATTCAGATGACATGGCCGGGCGCGCCGACGTTGTATTATGGCGATGAAGCGGGACTTTGCGGGTTTACGGATCCGGACAACCGCAGAACGTATCCGTGGGGGCATGAGAAACGGGATCTGATCGATCTGTATCGGGAGCTGATTTGGATTCACAGAGAGAACGAAGCGTTCCGGACGGGTTCGTTTCGGTTTTTAGACAGTGAGGATCAGCTTTTGTGTTACGCCCGGTTCCAGAGAAACCAGCAGTTTGTGATAGTAATCAATCATGACGACGCAGAACGGACCAAGCAGATTTCTGTCATCGGAGCCGGTATTCCGCAGGAGTGTACGCTGCGGCGAATGATCGTTACAACAGAAAACGGATACTCTCTGATGCCGCAGTATTATACCGTGAAACAGGGAAGCGTTACCATTACACTGCAGAAAAAATCGGCGGTTATTTTGGAAAGAATGTAAAAAATTGCTTGAATAAGAAGGAAATGTATGCTATAATAGTAAATCGTCAGGACAATTTCATATTATAAGATGAATGGGCAGATTCCCGAGTGGCCAAAGGGGACAGACTGTAAATCTGCTGCAAATTGCTTCGGTGGTTCGAATCCACCTCTGCCCATTGAAATGTTTTTTCAAAAGCCGCAGTGGCGGAACTGGCAGACGCCCGGGACTTAAAATCCCGTGGGTAGTGATACCCGTACCGGTTCGATTCCGGTCTGCGGCATTTTTATTTGTGTGATTCAGAGTTCAAATTTATGTTTGGGCTCTTTTTTAGACACAAAAAATTATGAAAAGAAAGGAAGCTTGACATGAAAAAATGGATGGCAATGCTGCTTGCAGGCTGTCTGGCCTTTCAGGTATGGACCGGGCCGGGCACGGCGGTGTATGGCGCTGAGGCTGAGGCAGGTACGCAAGCATCGAAACGTGCAGAGGAGAGCGTTTTGGATGTGGAAGTCCGCTCTTCGGTATTGATTCCCTATCAGGGAGATGTAACCGTGCAGCTTGACGGAGGAGATGGAGAAGCGGCGCATGAAGTTAAGAAACTAAAGTTTAACGCGTCGGAATATTCTTCTAAAATCGCAAGATTTACAGTGCCTGCGGGTACTTATACGGTGACGGTTCTTGCAGATCAGTTTGCTGATTATACGCAGGAGGTCACTGCAAAAGAAGGCTGGACGACAAAAATAGTAGTTTCTTCCGCTAAGGTGGAAACGGGAAACCAAACGGCTCCGGGCTGGATTCGTTCCGGAGATGTCAACCGGGATCGAACGGTCGATCAAAAGGATATCGATGCAATCATGGGCTGGATGCGTTCGGGTTCGCAAGAGGTTTCCGGTGATATCAACGGCGACAAGAAAACAGACCTGACGGATCTGCAGTACGCCGTACAGAGCATGGGAGAAAGCCGTGAATCGAAAACGGTGCGCCTTGGCATGGTTCGGTCGGCGCAAACGGCAGGACAGACTACCGTAGAAGGCAGCCTGGATAATTTCTTAAATAATGCCGGAGCGATCGGTTTGAAACCTCAGGATCCGAATACAGCAATTTCGGAAGAAAACTTTGCAGGGCTTGATTTTGTACTGGCAGAGGGGGATGCATCTGTTTTGCTGGAGGGACTCGTTGTGGCGGCTCCTGCAGCAGCGGATGCGGACGGCATTATGTTCAGCGAGATTACGAACGGAGAAGCATCCGTTGTCTACATAGATGAAAACGGTGCGGAGCAGACCGCAGACTATTCGCTGGCAGAGACTGCAGCATATGCCGTGCAGAGATCCTCGGCAGGCGTACATGTGGAGCCGGACGGTTCTTTGGTTTTGGATTTCGGCGGACAGATCGCGGTGAAGAGGGTTACGATCAAGATTACGGGAACCAGAAAAACAGAGCCGTTAGTCAATATTGCAAAAGTAGAATTTGTTAATCGTATGGAAGAGAGGATACCGGCTCCTACGTTAAATATTCCGACTTTAAATCTGCCGGTTTCCGAGGATAAAGGACTTATGGTATCCTGGAATGAGCAGACGAATGTTACGGGATATGAAATATTTGTTTCCGGGCCGGTGAAAAACCAGCAGGAACATGAGACGCAGATTGTACGCGTATCCAAAACGCAGCACAGGATTTCTTCCATCAATGACAAAAGCTTAAAGAATTTTGAAAAGTATACGTTGAAAGTTCGTTCCGTAAACGGCGATTGGAGCAGTCCATGGTCAGATCCGCAGGTCGGTGAACCGAAACCGGGCAGCCGTCCGGCGCCTCCGGATTTTGTAAAGGCAGAAGGTAATTACCGTTCCGTTACGGTAAGCTGGAAAGATATGGACGATTCCAACGGCTATATGGTGTATTATAAAAAGAAACAGGAGCCGGACAGCGCATATCGTCCGGTTGTGGAAGGTTTTCAGCAGACGACGCAAGGCACAGGGAAATTAAATGGCGTCGGTTATGTGATCGGCGGACTTTTGGACGATACCGAATATTCCGTTTATGTTGTGGGCTGGAATGAGCTTGGCTGGAGCAGTCCTTCCCTCAGCGCGGTGGCAGTGACAAAAAGTATCGTGCCGCCGGAGCTGCCGGAGTATATGCTGTTGAATACTTCAAACGGGGAAGGGCAAAAGAGCGCCCATATTACGGCGGCGACCCATGGAAATCACGGCGGAGCAAAGATGATCGGAAGTATACTGGATACGGATGCATCCAGTGCATGGGGGCTTGTGGATGATAATTACGGTTCCTACTGGATGAAATCGGACTGGGATGACGGCGTGGCATATCCTGCCAACGGCAAGGGATTCCAGATCACATTGGATCAGGAATATAAGATGAATTATATTACGTTTGCGGCTGCGGATCAGAAAGAGGGCGTGAAATATGCCAGAGTTGAATATTTTAATGAAGAGCATCCGACAGAGAAGCAGCTGGTCGGCTCACGTGTGATTGAAAAGACAGACGATCATAACAACCCCTATTATATTATTAAGTTTGACGAAGCGGTTACGGCAAATAAAGTTTCGATCTGCCTGGGCAGGGACAGTTCCAGACAGCCTATGATGGTAGGGGAAATTCATTTCCATCGGTACGATTCTCTGGAAGACGATATTATGGGATTGTATGTGGATGAAATGCATACGACGCTTCGAGAAGACGTGACGGCACAGACGATTGCCGCGCTGGAAGCACGCCTGGAGACGCCGGAGACGGTAAGCGGAGAAAAGCATCCGCTGTATCAGGAGCTGAAGCTGGAATTACAGACGGCAAAAGAAATTCTGGAGGCTTCCTTAGAGCCTGCGTATGAAGTGGATTGGCGCATCACCGCAAGAAAAGACAGACATCTTGGGTTTGGAGGACTCAATGCATGGCAGCCGCTTGGGAAGGCGGTTTATGCGGGAGAACGTCTGTTGGTTTATGTCGGGCACAATACAAAACGGACCGGGGATGCTGCAGAGCTTCAGCTTGTGTTTACACAGCATCATGCGGAAGCTGCCAGCCTTGCAAGATCGGTCTCCCTGAAGATCGGAAGGAATGAGATTACGGTTCCGCAGATTGCATCGACGGATTGTGAACGCGGCGGACAGCTTTATGTTGCCTATACCGGAAATAACGATGCCGATCGCTATGCCGTCCGCATCAGCGGAGGAAGCAGTATCCCCGTATTGAATGTGTTCGGAAAAACACAGGACGAACGCATGGAGGCAATCGGAGAATATGTAGCGGAACTTGAGACGTATGTGTCGGGGATCGAAGCGCAGCACAATGAGAAACATGACGGAACAAAGAATGTAGATTATGAGTACAGTACGGCAAACTGCATTTTAAATGCAACGGATATCATGATGAAAGATATGATGTATTCCCTGCCGGCCGCACAGATTTGGGCGGGTATTCAGAATGCTCCGGACCGGGCGGTGAAGTTAGACAATGCACTGAAGGCGATGGAGAAGACGATGACGCTGTTTTATCAGCATAAAGGATTGAGTGATGAATCGGGAACGCAGAGAGGTAAGAACGCACTGCCGTCGCAGCATTTAAATATCCGGTATATGCGGATGTTTGCGGGAGCGTTTATGTATGCGGCCGGTAATCATATCGGTATTGAATACGGTTCCTCCGCTCTGAGCGGTCCGGACGACTGGTCGGGATTCGGATGGGGAATTGCCCATGAGATCGGTCATGACATCAATCAGGGCACGTATGCCGTTGCCGAAGTGACGAATAACTACTTTGCAATGCTGCTGACCGGAAAACAGAGATTTGATTACAGAAATGTATATACGAAAGTGACTTCCGGCACAGTCGGGCGCGCATCCAATGTATTTACGCAGCTTGCATTGTACTGGCAGCTGCATCTGGCATTTGACGACCAGTTGGATGACCGGCATATTTACGACAACTATAATGATCAGTTTGAAAATCTGTTCTTTGCAAGAATGGATACGTATTCCAGAAATCCCAAGGCGGCTCCGCAGGAGGGCTTGACGTTAAACGGCGGTTCGGATCAGAATCTGATGCGTCTTGCCTGTGCGGCGGCAAATAAAAATATCCTTCCGTTCTTTGAGCGGTGGGGTATGCGGGCGGATGAAGCGACGGCTGCTTATGCCGCAAAATACGGAGAGCCGGATCAGAAAGCGATTTACTATATCAATGACGATGCCAGAGATTATCGCGTGAATCATCCGGATGAAGCGGGAACCATAAAAGACCAGGATGCCGTGACATCGGCGTCTGTATCCGCAGAATCAAACCGTGCCGAAATTACGATCACAACGGATCGCGCAGAGGATTTGATTTTGGGATATGAAATCAGCCGCAGTATGATTTCCAACGGAGAGAAAAAGACAGAGGTTATCGGTTTTGTGCCGATCGAAACGGCTGCGTCAACCGTATTTGTGGATACGGTTTCTGCCGTCAACAACAGAGTGATGGAATATGAGGTTCGCGCCGTAGATCAGTATCTGAACTATTCCAACCTGAAATCGGCTGGTTCCGTGAAGATTCAGACAGACGGCGTATGGCCGAAAGAAGGCTGGACGGTGGAAACGACGATGACTTCAGAGGATGACATCTTCATAGACGCCGATGAGGAAGATCCGGACAGCGGATATCATGAGCAGGATCCGGACAGCGTAGAGCAAAAGAAAGTAAACAGCATCGAGCGGATTCTGGATAGCGACAGGACAGCGGCAGGCACTTACCGGGGAACGGCTGAGGGCAGCGCGGTGATTACGGTAGATATGCATAAAGTGCAGGAAGCGACGGCATTAAAATACCAGGGAGATGCTTTGTCCGATGTGACGGTGGAAGTCAGTGAAGACGGGGAAACCTGGACTGCGGTAAAAGAACATGCTGCATGTCAAGGCGGTGCAGAGGAGACGATCTGGTTTGATTCCGTCAGTGAAGAAGACAGAGATACATGGATCGGTACGTATTCGGCAAGATATGTCAGACTGACGCTTGCAGTTTCCGGTTCGGTTTCCATACAGGAGATCGAAGTATGCGGTCCGTCGGGAGATAATCTGGAATTTATGACGGCAGAAGACGGTCAGCCGGCAATCGGCGTATTGACGGAAGATTACCGGTACGGTGACGAAGCCGCAGATGTAATTCCGGCGGGATCCCTGCTCTTTACCGGAACTTATAAGGGCAATCCGGCGTACAACGTAGTTCTTTTATATGACACGGAAGGCAATGTGATCGGAGAAAAGGACGGCAGTGTACTGGCAAAACAGGTCATTCTTGCTACGGTACCGGAACATGGAAATCTGGGTGAAACTTCAGACGGAACATGGGTTTATTTTGTGGAACCGGGACAGTGGAGCCGTGAGCAGATTCAGAAACTTGGCGGCGTGCGCGGTGAATTGTACCGTGTGGACAATGCCTTAACGCTGGAAGGAGAGCGTATCGTCAGCGATACAAAAGTCCTTTCCATTCCGGAATCGCTGCCGGATATTACGCTTCAGGGAGGTCAACATGAAAAAATGGATTAAATATATGGCGCTCGTATGTTTCTTTGTGTTTGTTTTACCGGTCCATGCTGCTGCCGCTGGAGGCGGCAGCGGCGTCCTTACGGCAGACGGGAATGAAGTGTCGGTTGGATTAAAGCTTCCGGAGGGCAAAACGGAGACGATCACGTCTCTGCGCTTACAGCTTCGTGTAACGGCACAGGCAGGAACGATGGGAGAGCCGGGGTTTGCATTTGATAGTAAATTAAAGAGCACGGTAAAGGATGCGGAAGTGCATAAGGAAAAAGACGGCGTATACCTGGTGGACTTGATCCTTTCCGGAAAGAAAGACCAGGACATTTTTAACGGAAACGAGTATGCGGCGCTTGGAAGACTGTCGGTAAAACCAAAAGGCGACGAGTATCAGATTCTTGTGGAAATTGCAGGAGACTTAAGCGAAAGCGGTGAACCGGTCGTAAAATATATGGATGCCGGCGGTAAGGAAGCAATGCCTGCGCTGCTTGCAGATACAGGTGCTGCCGTTGTCAAGAACACGCGGAAATCTGCGTTTGGGCAGGAACCAAAGCTTAGGACTTCGGTGAAAAAAGGCTCGAATGCGGTAATGTTTCAGTGGTCAAAAAACGAAGAGGCGAACGGGTATATTCTGTATGAGTATGACGCCGCTTCTAAAACATACCGTGAGTTCAAGACGATCGGAAGTCCTGCAGTGACGGCTTACTCCATGAAATTTAAATATGCCACCCTGCACATGTTCCGGCTTCGGGCATATCGAAAATCCGCAGACGGAAGCATAACTTACGGGACGTACAGCCCGGTGTCAAGAGTGACGCTGCCGCCTGCGAAAGTAAAAGGATTTACCGTGAAAAAAAGCTCGAAACTTACGTTTTCCTGGAAAAAAACAGACGGGGCAAAAGGTTATCAGATTTATTCCGGAAAGAAAAAGAACGGAAAATATAAGCTTTTAAAAACCGTCAAAAAAGGGAAAACCAAAAAATGGAGTACGAAAAAAATGAACAGCAAGAAAACGTACTATAAAGTCAGGGCTTATGTGACCGGAGAAAACGGGAAACGCATCTATGGTGATTTCAGCAAAATAAAAGCGAAATAACGGTGTATGAAGGAATATCATCTTACAGAAGGAAATATATTAAAAACGCTGTTGCGGTTTGCCGTTCCGTTTTTGGCGGCAGCTTTGCTCCAGTCACTATATGGAGCGGCAGACTTGTTTGTGGTCGGGACATACTGCAGCGCCGAGAGCGTGGCTGCAGTTTCCACCGGAACACAGGTGACGCAGATTATCACAAGTTTGATTACCGGATTGACGCTGGGCAGTACGATTTTGATCGGACAGTATACCGGGAGCCGGGAAACGGAGACGGTGAAGCGTATTATCGGAACGACGTTTGTCGTATTTGGGATCACGGCGGCTGTACTGACGGTTGTATTGCTGGCATTTGAACAGCCTTTGCTGGTGCTGCTGCAAACGCCGGAGGAATCGTTTGTGCTTACCATGCATTATGTTGCGATCTGTCTTTGGGGTAATATTTTTGTCTGCGGTTATAATGCGGTAAGCGCCGTACTCCGCGGATATGGGGATTCGGTCCGTCCGATGGTCTTTATCGGAATTTCCTGTCTGATCAATATCGGTTTGGATATCTGGTTTGTAAGGGATCTGGGGCTTGGCTCGTCGGGAACTGCTTTGGCTACGATTTTATCTCAGGCTGTCAGTATGGGGATTGCAGTCGCTTATTTAAAGAAAAAAGAATTTATTTTTGATTTTAAATGGAGCAGCTTTCGGCTGGATACCGATATTGTAAAAAAGCTTCTGCGTATCGGGATACCGATTTCATTTCAGGAACTGATGGTTCGGATCTCGTTTTTATATCTTATGACGGTGATGAACCGCTGCGGTGTTTACGCCGCGGCAGTCGTGGGGATCGGAAGTAAATACGATGTGTTTGCCATGCTTTCCGCTACGTCGATGGCGAATGCCCTGTCGGCTCTGACGGCTCACAATCTTGGCGCCGGAAAACCGGAGCGGGCGGAACAATCCCTTTGGTATGGCTTGGGCATTGCTCTTTTTCCTGCCGTTTTGTTCTGGCTGTGGGCACAGCTTTCTCCGGCGTCTATGCTGCGTGTGTTTACGCAGGATGCGCAGGTAATCGCCGCCGGCATACCTTTTTTCCGCTCCTGCAGTTATGACTATATCATGGTGGCGATGGTATTTTGTTTCAACGGGTATCTGAACGGAAAACAAAAAACCGTCTGGACCATGGTAAGCAGCAGCATGGGGGCTTTATGCCTGCGGATGCCGCTGGTTTGGTTTTTCGGTAAAAATTTTTCCGGGGATCTTGGAATGCTTGGCAGAATCGCTCCTGCAGTTTCCGGAATTATGGCGTGTTATACGCTGGCCTATCTCTTGTATGAAAAAAGAAAACAAAGCGCTGTCCACTCACGTTAAGGGGAAGGACGGTGCTTTTTATTGCATTTTCAGGAAGTATCTTGTAAGATACAGGTAGATTGGTGCGGCAAGATGCTGTGTTTATACGGCGGTTCATAGGAGGAGTACGGGAGGTAATAAAGTGCAATTAACGAAAATAAAATGGGCAGCTATGGGGGTTTTCGCGTATCTGATATTGCTGGGAGGCATTTGGAAGGATGCTGTACCGGTTTTTGCAAGGGCTGAGAATATTTCTGATATGTTTGACGACAGCGCGGATAATACATGGATGTTTGCTGGCGGTACAGAGACGCAGGGACGGTATGAAGAAGTAAAGGGACGGAGGAATTTCGTCGGAGATATCGAAGAATCTATCCGGAAAGGCGGCAGCGGGGGCGCGCCGGAACATCAGCGCTATACGATTAATGTCGGTAAGGCGGGGCGCGATCTGGCAGGATTTTTAGAAGAGATGGACGACTATGTCGCACGCCTGGATCCCAAAGCAGTTTCTTATATGATTGAAGAAGAAGATTACGGTAAGGGCGTGTCAGGGGTGGCTGCTTTTCAGGAAAACCTGTCATTGTTGATTCAAAAGGGGCTTTCTATGAAAGAAGACGGAGGGTATGTAGTCATTCAGCTTCCCCATGCCGTTGCCGGAGATAAAAATGCGGATGCAGGACGCTATGCGGAGGCTGCCAGAGAAACGGTGGAAACATTTACCGATGATCGGGACCGTATCAGGATTGTGGATCATTACGCGAAGACGAATTCAAGCAGTTTTTTTAACGGCGGAAATCTTACGGAAACCGGACGTCTGAACGGAAACGGACATTTCTTGATTGCGGAGCAGTTTTGCCGTGATGTGGCGGGGGTATGGAACAATACGTCTCCGGTTACGAAAAACTGGGAAGAAACAGAAGGACCCAGGAACTATCTTCCGATACAGCCGATCGTTACGGCGTCTTCAGAGAGCCTTACGGTTTCGCTTCCGGAAGAGTTTGACAGCCGCCAGGGCGTTTGCTGGCATTTGGAAATAGCCGGAATGGAAATTGAGGGCACGGCAAAAGATGCTGTATTTGAGATTTCGGACCTTCCGCAGGGAAGAGACTACAAGCTTACCGTATATTCCAAAGACGGCGGTGTTTCGCTGACTTCGGTGTATGGAACGATATTGGACGGGGAAAAGGGCGGCGAACGCAAGTTAAATTCCATTCAGCAGAAGATCGCCGATAAGGTGAAAGACGAAGAACCACTGACGTGGCTGTTTTTGGGAGACTCGATTACGCATGGACTTGTACATACGAAAGGATACGATTCTACGGCGCAGTCGTTTGAAAAATATATAAAAGAGGACTTGCATAGAACAGACGATGTCGTGGTCAATACAGGAGTATCCGCTACGGATACGGCATGGGTACTGGAACATCTTTATCAGCGTGCAGAAAAGTATTGTCCGGATGTAGTATTTATTATGCTTGGAACAAATGACGTGTATTCGAATAAAAATGCGTATCACCAGGTCAACGGCGCAGGGCTTGTGATCACAAAAGAACTGTACTGCCAGAATATGAAAGCAATTGTAGAAAAGCTGCGCCGGGTCAACCCGGACGTTCGCATTGTTTTCCGTGCACCGTCTCCTGTCAACCGGGAGGAACGTAATGTTTATCTGGATCAGGGAGGGTATCTGGATGCGCTGGAAGAACTGGCAGAAGAGGACGGAGATATTCTGTATGTAGATCAGTACCGTGCATGGGACAAGGAGCTTCGTACATTTCCCTATATGTGGAATGTGAATTTTTATTTTGCGGACAGTACACTGCATCCCGGCGTAGAAGGACAAATGAGGATGACGCGTATGGTAATAGACGCGTGTGGGCTGAATACCGATACGAAAATGGCAAACCTTTCGTATCAGTTTCAATACGATTCGGAAGAAAGTGCAGCAAGACCGCCGATCATTTGCGGCGACCATAAAGTAAAGATAGAAAAAAAGGCTCTGCAGGAGGCGTACCGATCTGCGGGCGGAACCGGAACGATCGGACATCTGGAAATCTGTCTGACGGACAAGAACGGAAAGACCTACACGCAGCGAACATTGGCGGACGGAGCGGATTTTATTATGCGGGGAATTCCTTACGGCGTATATCGGGCAGACGTAACCGCGGTCAGAACAGATGCTGCGGTGTATACAACATTTGCTGCGCAGACGGTAGAATTGGATGAGACAATGAAAGAAAACGTGGAGATTCTTCTGGAGAGAACGGGCTTTACGGGACTGGACGCCGGGGATACGGCAGGCGTGATTTCGGCTGGGGACATGGCGCCGGACGGGCGGTTTACGTATACGCTTTGCAGCGGAGAAGGAAGCGAAGATAACGGATATTTTCAAATCAAAGGACGAACGCTGAAAATAAAGAAAGACCTGGAAAAAAACCGGGAATATAAGATTCGTATCCGGGCAGAACAAGGATCTGTTCATAAGGAGCGGGCTATGGTTTTGCTTACGGCACAGCCGGTCGATCTCGTGCGTTCGGAAGCAGGGAACGCTTTTATAGAGGATAAAACGGCGCTGGATATTGACACCGGAGCGTTTTCGTTTGACGGGAACAGATTTATAGATCTGGCGGATGCATCCGGCAGTTATTATGCAGACGGGGCATACCTTGAAGTTTTGAATCATCTGAAAGAGAATAGTACAGGAGGGACGATTGTATTCCGCTTTCGGACAAGTCAGCCGCAGGCGTTGATTTTTGGAGCAGGAAGCACGTCTGCAGACGACGGAAAAAATATGATTTTTGGTTTAGATGCATCGGGCAAATTGCGCGGGCATTTTCGGATTGCATCGGGCAATGGATTAAAAGGTTCTATGGGGGCTTCTCTGGCCGACGGAGCATGGCATACGGTTGCCATGAGCTTTGATCTGACGAAAGAGGATTTTCAGAATCAGGGGCTGGCCTGCATTGATGGCGAAGCCAGCTGTTTTCCTTCCGGCTGGTGGACAGAGGCGTACCGGACATGGTTTAGTGTCAATAACGCAGACATTACACAATTTGCCATTGGGGGAGGCGGGTATGCTCTGGAGAATGTATTTGGTGCATTTACCGGAGATATCGATTTTGTCACGATTACGGATCAGGTGTATGAGGAGGATATGCTTCAGGCGATTTCAAAAGAAGAGGCGCCGCCCAAAGCAGTGACGATGATTTCGGAAACGGGACCTTTTCTGGTAAATGGAGTGGAGATTTCCGTTTCCGGACAGAACGGTTTTCATATCGATCATTATGTTTGGAATCAGGACAGGAGCGAAGCGGAAATTTTTCTGACGGCACGGGACGGCTACACATTTGATGAGTCAGTTTCTGCGAGACAGGCGGACGGAAGCGGCTATGAGGCTTTAGTATTTTGGGAAACGGCAGGAGAAGCGTACGTTAAGCTGAAAAAAGCTGCTGTGCCGGAAGAACCGGATCCAAAGCCAGAAGAGGAAAAAATGCAGCTGGCAGCTCCGGAAATCATTTCTCTGTATATGGCTGCCGAGAAGAAAAAGGCTGGCGTTCGTGTTGCGGTTTCAAAAGTGACGGGCGGAGATCTTTATACCGTATACCGCATGTCCAAAGGGAAAACGGAACGCATCGGCACGACAGACGCAGGCGGCACCGTATACGATGAAAATCCCGTGAACAAGAAAGCAGCGTTGTATTATGCCGTAGCCGAATCCAAAAATTCCGCATATAAAACGAGCGGAAACGGGAAGACAAAGAGTATTGCGCTTCCTGCCGCCGTAAAAAAAGTGACCGCGAAGCAGAACAGCAAGAAAGCGCAGGTTCGTATCTCATGGAAAAAGGCGAACGGAGCGAAATCTTATCTGATTTACCGTTCGGAGAAAAAAGATACGGGGTTTGTAAGGATTACAAAAGCAAAAGGAGTAAAAAAACTTTCGTTTGACGATAAAAAGGTGAAAAAAGGGAAGACCTATTACTATAAAGTCGTTGTGAAAACGAAAAAAGGGTACAGTGCGCCGAAAACGTCAAAGAAAGTGAAGATAAGATAAGCCGGTTCTGGAGGATAGACGAGGAGAGCAAAGGGAGTTGTGTAATATTGAATTTGTTAGGAATGTTGTCGGGATATCTGTTCATATTGAATCTTGCGGGATTACTTGCGATGGGAGTGGATAAATACAGGGCGAAGCGCCATGCATGGAGAATACCGGAAGCGAATTTGTTTCTGATCAGCCTGCTGGGCGGGAGTATCGGAACATGGGCGGGGATGTATCTGTTTCGGCATAAGACAAAGCACCGACGATTTGTGATTCTAATGCCCTTGATTTGTATCGTTCATGTTTTTCTGGCAGTTTATGTATTTTATAGGTTATTTGGATGATTGTAGAAAAGAAAAGATAGAAACACCGAAATAATAAAAAGAAAGCGGGAGGATTTTTATATGTTGGAAGTAGGAACAAATGCGCCGGATTTTGAATTGCCGGATCAAAACGGAAAAGTGCATTCCCTTAAGGATTACAGAGGAAAGAAGGTTATTTTGTATTTTTATCCCAGGGATAATACGCCCGGATGTACGAAACAGGCGTGCGGGTTTTCCGAGAGGTATCCGCAGATACAAGAGAAAGGAGCGGTCGTTCTTGGAGTGAGCAAAGACAGTGTCGCTTCTCACAAGAGATTTGAAGAAAAACACGGCCTGAATTTTACGCTGCTTTCCGATCCGGAGCGAACAGTGATCGAGGCCTACGATGTATGGAAGGAAAAGAAGAATTACGGAAAAGTTTCCATGGGAGTAGTGAGAACAACCTACCTCATAGATGAAGAGGGGGTCATCCGAATGGCTAATGATAAGGTAAAAGCGGCAGACGACCCGGAACAAATGCTGGGTGCATTGGAATGAAGATGATTTTGTCTCCGGCAAAGAAGATGAACCGGGATTCCGATACGTTTGCGTTTGCCGGCCTGCCGGTATTTTTGGAGCAGACCAAAGAGATTCTTATCTGGCTGAAATCAAAGACGTACGAGGAATTACAGGCGTTATGGAAGTGCAATGATAAAATTGCAGAGCAGAATGCCAAAAGGCTGGAGTCTATGAATCTGCACAAAAATCTTACTCCCGCCGTTCTTTCCTATGAGGGGATCGCATTTCAATATATGGCACCGGCTGTATTTGAGAATGGCCACCTTTCTTATATAGAGGAACATTTGAGGATTCTCTCTGCATTTTACGGCGTGCTTCGGCCAATGGACGGAGTGGTGCCGTATCGGTTGGAAATGCAGGCGAAAGCAGGAATTTCCGGCTGCAGAGATTTATATGACTTTTGGGGAGAAAAACTATACCGGGAAGTACGAGATGAGTCCGGTGTTATCATCAATTTAGCGTCGAAAGAGTATGCAAAATGCATTGAGAAGTATTTGACGCCTGATGATACCTATATTACCTGTGTGTTTGGCGAGACGGTGCAGGATCGGTTTGTCACAAAAGGGACTTACGCAAAGATGGCAAGAGGCGAGATGGTTCGGTATATGGCGGAACATCAAATTGAGAATCCGAAGGATTTAAAATCCTTTGACAGACTCAACTATAAGTACCGGGAGGATCTCTCATCGGATTGGCAATATGTATTTGAGCGGTATACCGCTGTAAAATAAGTGATACATCCGGTTTTGTAAATACGGATATGCGGATGCGATTGATCTGGCATAATCGAAATACCCTCTGCATACAATGTAAAAACAAGTATCGCAGGGGATATTTTTTTGAAAAGTTATATTGAGGAAAGAGCTATGGAGATAGCCAAATATATTATTGACAATAACGCCACAGTAAGGCAGACGGCAAAGCAGTTTGGGATCAGCAAGAGTACGGTACATAAAGACGTAACAGAACGACTTCCGGAGATCAACCCCGCTCTGGCAAAGAGTGCAAGAAAGGTGCTGGATGTCAACAAATCCGAACGGCATATCAGAGGAGGTCTTGCCACAAGGGAAAAATACCTGCATCATCATATGTAATGATTTTTAACCAAAGATAATACGGAAGCTGCGCACGGAAATTTCGTGACGCAGCCTTTTCTTGCGTGCATGAGAATGTGTGCTATAATGATGGGAAGAATGTGTTGAAACATAGGATACGTTAGTATTTTTGAAAAGAAGGGGAACAATATGGATACGATCCGCAACAGCCAGTATGAAAAAATGACCGCAGAGCCGGTTGGGAAACTGGTGCTGTCCATGGGAATTCCAACGACAATCAGTATGCTGATTACGAACATTTATAATATGGCGGATACGTTTTATGTCAGCAGGATCAGTATTTCCGCCAGCGGGGCTACAGGAATCGTCTTTGCATTAATGGCTGTGCTGCAGGCATTTGGATTTATGTTCGGGCACGGCGCCGGAAGCAATATCAGCCGCCTGCTGGGGGCAAAAAAGACCGAACGGGCAAATGTGTTTACTTCCACCAGCGTAAGCCTTGCATTTGCAGCGGGAATACTGATCGGGATATTGGGATTGCTGTTTCCGGATGTGTTGGTGCGCCTGCTGGGCAGTACGGAAAGTATACAAAACGATGCCAAAACTTATGGAATTTTTATTTTGATTTCTGCTCCTGCCATGACGGTCGGATGCGTGCTGAACAATATACTGCGTTACGAAGGCAGGGCATCTTTTGCCATGGCGGGTTTATGTTCGGGGGCTCTTTTGAATTTGCTTTTAGATCCGGTATTGATCTACAGCTGTCATATGGGAATTGCGGGAGCGGGTCTGTCTACCGCTGTTTCCCAGTATATCAGCACAGGAATTTTACTGCTCCCGTTTTTATTTGGAAAAACGGTTACTAAGATTCGGTTTCGCTATATATCCAAAGCGTCCAAAGACATCCAAACTATACTGACGACGGGTCTGCCCAGTTTGGCCAGACAGGGGTTAAACAGCGTTTCGACAGCGCTTTTAAATGTGCAGGCGGCGGTTTACGGGGATGCGGCGGTTGCGGCAGTCAGTATCGTAGGCCGATGCGGGAATCTGCTGTTTAGCTTTGCATTGGGGATTGCCCAGGGATTTCAGCCGGTCTGCGCATTTAATTACGGTGCGGGAAACTATGAGAGGGTGGAGAAATCGGCATGGTTTACGTTATGTTCAGGGATCGGAATTATGGGCGTGCTTTGCGCATTGTGTGATTGGAATGCCCGTGCGATTATAGGTTTTTTCCGGAAAGAGGATGAGATTCTTGTTATGGGGACGGATGCGCTGCGCTGGATGTGCCGTATGCTATATCTGCTTCCGGTCTCGGCGGTGGGCAGTATGCTGTTCCAGAGCGTCGGGAAAGAGGGCAGGTCTCTTTTGATTGCTGCGCTGCAGAGCGGGCTGTTTTTCATTCCGCTGATTTTTCTTCTGCCCCGTTTTTTTGGAAAGACAGGGATCTGGGCGGCACAGCCATTTGCCTATCTGCTGGCAGGCGCGGCGGCTCTGCCGATTATGGTATCTTTTTTCCGCACGTTGAGAAAGAGACGGAACGAATGCGTGCCGTGACGGATGGTTCGGTCAAATGTATGAATAATTTTCTGGAAAATGGTAACGCTAAAGCCGAAATGACAATATCAATGTTGGAGGCTTTAGAACATGGAGAACACGGGTACAACCGCATTTGGTTTTAAGGACAAAATCGGTTATTTGTTTGGTGATTTCGGAAATGATTTTACATTTATATTTGCAAGCACGTATCTGATGGTATTTTATACGAAGGTGTGGGGCATCGATGCTGCTATGGTCGGCGTATTGTTTTTGGTGGCAAGATGTGTGGATGCGTTTACGGATGTCGGTATGGGGCGGATTGCAGATGCTTCGCCGGAAAATCCAAAGGGCAGGTTTCGGGTATGGATCCTGCGCATGTGCATACCCGTGGCAGTTTCGAGCTTTCTCATGTATCAGAGCGGACTGGCAGAAGCTTCTATGACGGTCAAAACAATTTATATGTTTGTAACGTACCTTCTCTGGGGTTCTATTTTTTATACATCGATTAATATACCTTACGGATCCATGGCTTCTGTGATTTCGGATCAGTCAAAGGACAGGCAGTCGCTGTCGGTTTACCGTTCTTTGGGTTCTACATTTGCCGCCGTTGCGATCAGTGTGATTGCACCTTTGTTTATTTATCAGACAGACGCCAACGGCAATCAGATTGTAATCGGAAGCCGGTTTACTCTGGTGGCAGGGGCATTTTCCATACTGGCGGTCGTTTGCTATCTGTTGTGTTATGCTCTGGTGACGGAACGGGTTGTCGTACGGAGAGAGGCATCGAAAAAAAGCCGGGCATCCATTGCAAAAACACTGGGAGATGTCCTGACGAATCGCGCGCTTTTGGCTATGATCCTGATTTCTATTCTGACGCTTTGTGCTACGATCATGAGCCAGTCCATCAGTACGTTTTTGTTTGCGGATTATTTTAAAGACACAAAAGCGCTGTCCGTCAACAATTTACTGGGTCTTCCGGCGGCGCTTCTTCTGGCGGCTGTAGCGGGAAAACTGGTGGAACGCTTTGGCAGAAAGGAACTGACTGCTGCGGGCTGTGTGCTTGCTGCCGTATTATTTTTTGTCATTTATCTACTGCGGCTGACGAATGTATGGGTCTATATTGTTTTGAATTTTATTGCAGGTGTGGGCGGAATGTATCTGTTTAATATGACCGTCTGGGCCATGATCACAGATGTGATCGACGATAAAGAAGTGAAAACGATGCAGAGAGATGACGGGACGATTTATGGTGTATATTCTTTTGCAAGAAAAGTAGGACAGGCGCTGGCAGGCGGTCTGGGCGGTTTTGCACTATCTGCAATCGGTTATGATTCTCTGGCGGCAGAACAGACAAACGCTGTCCGTTCTTCTATCTACGGGCTGTCTACGCTGTTTCCGGCGCTGATTTATACGGCAGTCGCATTTGTATTTATCGTGGTATACCCGCTGTCGAAGCGGCGCGTGGAAGAAAATACGAGAGAACTTGGACTGCGCAGGTAAAAAACTGCTTGTCATTCAAATTACACTTTCTTATAATGGTAATCGGTACAAAAAGACATGAGCAGGCGTATCCTGTCGGCGGCAGAGGAAACATTTTTTGTATAGCAGCCGCCGGATCAGGAGAGTCCCAGAGAGACATTAGGAGGAAGTGTGGAAATGAATCAGGAAAAAGTAATAGTGATTGACTTTGGAGGCCAGTATAATCAGTTAGTGGCGAGACGCGTCCGGGAGTGCAATGTATATTGTGAAATTTATTCGTACCGAACCAAACCGGAGCAGATCAAAGCGATGAATCCGAAAGGTATTATTTTAACCGGAGGACCAAACAGCTGTTATGAACAAGACGCTCCGACGTACGGCAAAGAGCTGTTTGAACTGGGGATTCCTGTTTTGGGGCTCTGTTACGGCGCACAGCTGATGATGTTTCTTCTGGGTGGTAAAGTAGAGGCGGCTCCTGTACGGGAATACGGAAAAACGGAAGTGTTTGTAGACACATCGTCCAAACTGTTTGCGGGTGTATCGGAGCAGACGGTTTGCTGGATGAGTCATTTTGATTATATTGCAAAAGAAGCGCCGGGGTTTGAGATCACGGCGCATACGGCGGACTGTCCGGTGGCTGCTGCAGAACGTGCGGCAGACAAGCTTTATGCGGTTCAGTTTCATCCGGAAGTGCTGCACACGCAGGAAGGTACAAAAATACTGCATAATTTCGTAAGAGGTATCTGCGGCTGCAGCGGTCTGTGGCGCATGGATTCTTTTGTGGAACAGTCGATTCAGGCGATTCGCCGAAAAGTCGGAAATGGAAAAGTGCTCTGCGCGCTTTCCGGCGGCGTGGATTCGTCTGTCGCGGCAGTGATGCTGTCAAAAGCCATCGGGAAGCAGCTTACCTGCGTTTTTGTAGATCACGGACTGCTCCGGAAAAATGAAGGAGATGAAGTTGAGGAAGTGTTTGGACCAAACGGACCGTATGAACTTAACTTTATCCGCGTCAATGCCCAGGACCGTTTTTATGTCAGATTAGCGGGTGTGACAGAGCCGGAGCAAAAGAGAAAGATCATCGGAGAAGAATTTATCCGCGTATTTGAGGAAGAAGCAAAAAAAATCGGAACCGTTGATTTTCTGGTACAGGGTACGATTTATCCGGATGTCGTGGAAAGCGGCCTGGGCGGGGAATCCGCTGTTATTAAGTCCCACCATAATGTAGGAGGGCTTCCGGACTATGTGGATTTTAAAGAAATCGTGGAACCGCTCAGGGATTTATTTAAAGACGAGGTGAGAAAAGCGGGACTTGAGCTTGGAATTCCCAAATACCTTGTATTTCGCCAGCCGTTCCCGGGACCGGGTCTTGGGATACGTATCATCGGAGATGTGACAGCAGAGAAAGTCCGGATCGTCCAGGAGGCGGATGCGATCTACCGGGAAGAAATTGCAGACGCCGGATTGGCAGAGTGCATTGACCAGTATTTTGCCGCGCTCACCAATATGCGTTCCGTCGGTGTTATGGGAGATGAGCGGACATATGATTATGCTGTCGCGCTGCGCGCCGTCAGTACGGTGGACTTTATGACCGCGGAGGCTTCCGAGATTCCGTTTGCCTTACTGCAGAAAGTTATGGGGCGGATTATTAATGAAGTCAGCGGAGTGAACCGGGTATTTTACGACCTTACGAGCAAGCCGCCGGGGACGGTGGAATTTGAATAAACAAAAATGCTTAGCGAATCCGGTGTTTATGCTGGTTTGTGGGCTTTGGAAAGGTCTTTTGATAACAAATTGATAACAGTCGTTTGAGTGCGATTATTCTTGCTGTCAAGTGGTTTTCTTTTTCTTTGGTGCAGGAAGTTCATCGTACATAGACAGAAACAGGTTGCAGAGAAATTCCTTATTGTTTATATCATCGATTAGAAGCATTTCCTTTGCTCCCTCATAGGGCAATTCGTAAGTTGCTGTCGGCATAAGGGCAACCCAGAGGCTGGGTGTTTTACAAGTAAGCGGTCGTCATAAATACCGCCAATGATTTTGTCACGGAAATAGAGGATATACTCGCCCATCATTGCACGATAGGAAATACCGTCTAAATCTGATAGCTGTTCTAATACAAAGGATAAATAATCTTTACTTGAAGCCATAATACACCTGCTTTCAATCGTCTGTTTTGAGTTTGGATTTAAAGGCATCAACAATGGTATCGCTAAACTCCTGCGAAGGAACCTCCGCCCAATGCTGCGTGGTGTCAAACTTCGGATAATTGTACCGCCACTGGTCGTAATCTTCCCTGCTGATTTCCCCGGCAGAGAACTTTGCAGCCTGTTCCTGCCAAGCGGTAAGCATTTGCAGTAACTCGGCGGCATGGCATTGAATGGGAGCATAAAGGCACGCATGAGAAACATTTGTCTGTTCTTGATTATAAAAAGCAGGAGCGTGAAAAAGAAGTCATCCAGCTTGCAGGGCAGATTTCGGAGAAAAGAGAGGAATTTCAAGCATTGTAGAATAGGGTGGAGAATTATGACAAAGGAATGGAAAACCTAAAAACTCTGGAACAGGTGCTTGACACTTCTCCAGAATACCAGTTGACGGAGCCGCAGGGGTTGATGTCGGAGAAGTCGTATAAGAATAAGGCGGCAGAGCCTTTGGTGCAAAAACTAAAATCGCTTGTTAAAACGACGCTTGTAAGGTGTTTTGAAGCGTGGGACAGCTACTATCGGCTGAATGTCACAAACAGAAATCTCTACTAAGCAAAAACAGTTCGGGAAATTGAAAAATCTTATGAATTCGTGTATTCTTAGAAAAAATCAGAATGAGAAATCGGGATTTATTTTGGAGGTGTACCATGAACAATAAAGAGATTATAAAATACTTTTATAAGTTGGTTGTTTCAGAAAACTTACTTAATGAGCTTCCACAATATATTTCAAAAAATTGCGTGCAAAAGGTTGGCGCAAACGAGATATTTATCGGTATAAACGGAATGAGGCAACACCTTGTGGCTGTCAAAAAAACATATCCCGATTACAAGATGGAGATTGTACGTCAATTTGAGGACGGTGAAACCGTTATTTCTGAACTTATTATGAGAGGAACGTAAAGGTGAGTTCAAAGGAATAACGCCGACAGATAAGATTATAGAAATAACTGGTGTAGATATTGACAGAGTTGTGAACGGAAAAATTGTTGAACATGGTGGTGCGGTAAACACCTTTGATGCTTTTTGGGAAAACGGTTTGATTAAGCCAGTATAAATAGAAAATCCAGTTTATTCGGGAGCTGCGTACAAAGAAAATCAGGATGAAGGAAAGTATGAGATGAAGATAATAAATAGAGATATAGATAGCGGAAAACCCTTTGACTGGGGGAAA
>OFHN01000095.1_pt1 | contig 83531 bp, 118 predicted proteins | sample 1521321 | NCBI WGS metagenome assembly OFHN01 (sample SAMEA3504130, study PRJEB24116) | mouse gut metagenome | biome: mouse gut; feature: mouse-associated habitat; material: faeces | place: Denmark | collected 2011
CTGGTCCGCCTGCCGCCAGCTGCTGGAGAACATGGAGCACCTGCTGGGCGACCGCCCCCTGGACTACCTGCTGATCAACCACATGGAGCCCGACCACGGGGCCTCTATCGAGGAGATCCTGATCCGCTGGCCCCAGGTGAAGGTGATCTCCACCCCCAAGGCCTTCATGCTCATGCGCCAGTTCGGCTTCCACATCGACGGGCACGAGCTGATCGAGGTGAAGGAGGGGGACACCTTCTCCTTCGGCGACCACACCGTCACCTTCGTGGAGGCCCCCATGGTCCACTGGCCCGAGGCCATGGTCACCTTCGACCTCACCAACGGGGTGCTCTTCGCCGCCGACGCCTTCGGCTCCTTCGGGGCGCTGGACGGCAAGCTGTTCGCCGACGAGGTGGATTTCGACCGGGACTGGATCGATGACGCCCGGCGCTACCTCACCAACATCGTGGGCAAGTACGGCCCCCACGTCCAGCTGCTGCTGAAGAAGGCCGGGGGCATCCTGGACAAGATTAAGTTCATCTGCCCCCTCCACGGGCCGGTGTGGCGCAAGGACCTGATGTACTTCGTGGACAAGTACGACAAGTGGAGCAAGTACCAGCCCGAGGAGCAGGGCGTGCTCATCGCCTACGCCTCCATGTACGGCAACACCGAGTCCGCCGCCCAGGCCCTGGCCGCCAAGCTGTGCGAGAAGGGCTGCGCCAACGTGTGGGTGTACGACGTGTCTAATACCCACGTGTCCCAGCTGGTCAGCGAATCTTTCCGGCTCAGCCACCTGGTGTTTGCCTCCGTCACCTACAACCTGGGCATCTATCCGGTGATGCACGACTATCTGATGCACCTAAAGGCCCTGAACTTCCAAAACCGCACCTGCGCCATCGTCGAGAATGGCTCCTGGGCTGTGAAGTCGGGTGATTTGATGCAAAAATTCCTGGAAAATGAGATGAAAAATATGACCGTGCTGGGCGACCGGCTCACCCTGGCCTCCGCCCTCCACCCGGACAAGGCCTCCGAGCTGGACGCCCTGGCCGACGCCATCATCGAGTCCATGGAGAAAGTGTAGGCTGTAAAGGCTGAGAGGCCGGGCAATCGTTTAGGCGTTTGCCCGGCCTTCTTAGATTCCCTATCGTTAGAGCCTATGCCTCGACCCATTGCAGCACAAAATTTTATTCATATGAGCTGGACATCAAACAGAAAATCAGACAAGGAGAATTTTTTATGCGTATTAGCCTCGAAGAATATTGCAAAAATCATGGCAAAATCGGGTTGCTGCAGCAATGAGATACTGAGAAAAGCTTACCTTTAACCCCAGAAACAGTTTCCTATGAATCCGGCAAAAAAGCATGGTGGTTGTGTCAACAGCAGCATTCCTGGAGCGCCGCTATCAGCAGCAGGGTCAAGGGCAGCGGCTGTCCTTTTTGCTCTGGAAAAGCAGCAATCCCTGGCCTCACTGATTTGCAGACTCTAAGACCTGATCTGGCCGCCCAATGGCATCCGACTTTGAATGGGAAGTTGGAGCCTCGCCACGTGACCTGCCGCTCCCATAAAAAAGTTTGGTGGCTTTGTGAAAATGGCCATGCATGACAGTGCACAGTTGACAAGCGATTTTGCGGCCAAGCCTGTACAATATGTTCCGGTCGCACGATTCTCCCCGGCTACAATGATTTGGCTACTTTGCGGCCTGATCTGGCGCAGGATTGGCTGTACAAAGAAAATGAGCCTCTATTGCCAAATCATACTACCCCTTATTCCAACCAAAAGGTGTGGTGGAGATGTAAACTCGGACACGTCTGGCAGGCTTGTGTAGGAGACCGATTTTCTGGCAATGGTTGTCCCTTCTGCTCTAACCACCGTGTCTTGGCAGGCTTTAATGATTTGGCGACTATTGACCCTCTTTTAGCTGAGCAATGGCATCCTACCCGTAACGGAGATTTGACTGTCACGCAGGTAACCTGTAATTACCTTAAAAAGTGTGGTGGCAATGCAAACAAGGACACTCCTGGCAGGCGCTGATCGGTGACCGGCATAGAGGTAACGGTTGTCCCTATTGTTCTGGCCGGCGTGCTGTCTCTGGTGTTAGTGATTTGGCTACATCCCATCCTGATCTTGCCGCACAGTGGGATAGTCAAAAAAACGGACCCCTGCTCCCCTCCGATCTCTCTGCAGGTTCTTCATACAAGGTATGGTGGAAATGTAAATTGGAGCATTCCTGGAAAGCCTCTGTTTCCAATCGCGTCAAGGGAAAAGGATGCCCTTATTGCTCGGGGCAAAAAGTATTGTCTGGCTATAACGACCTGGCCTCTCAATCACCCAGTCTGGCTGCACAGTGGCACCCTGAGAAAAATAACGGCTTACTTCCGGACCATGTTACAATACACTCCGGCAAACGTGTTTGGTGGCGCTGTGAACGAGGTCATACATGGCAGGCTACGGTGGCAAGCCGATCCGCAGGTATTGGTTGCCCATTTTGCTCAAACCGACAAATCCTGCTTGGATTCAACGATCTGGCCACTGTTGATCCAAATCTGGCGCGTCAGTGGCATCCATCCAAAAACGGATATTTAACGCCCTATCACGTAACAATCGGTTCCAACAAAAAAATATGGTGGCTATGCGAAAAAGGTCATGAATGGTGCACGACTGTAGCAAGCCGCTCCCAGGGCACCGGTTGTCCACATTGTTCTCCTTCAACCTCTTTTGCTGAACAAGCGATATATTTTTATTGCAGCCGTATGTTCACAGCGTATAATCGCTTCCGATACCAGGGACGGGAGCTGGATATATTTCTTCCAGATTTTTCTATAGCTATAGAGCATGACGGCCCCTTGCACGAGCGTGAAGCGATCAAAGCATCTGATTCAGCTAAAGATGACCTCCTGCTGCGGAATAACATTTTTCTCTATAGAGTAAAAACGGGAACTCAATTTCATGTTTCACCTGACAAACGCACCATTACCTATCACTATGGTGCAGGAAGCCTCTCTAACTTGGAGGAAGCACTTCACGCCCTTTTCCAGCTTATTTCCGAACAGCTGAAACAGCACTTACCCCTCGATATTGATTTAAAACGCGATCAGGGCGCCATACTGTCATTGTACCGGCGGCCAGAGGCAGAGAAAGCCCTTTTTCGAAAAATTCCCGAAGCAAAAAAATATTGGGATTATGAAAAAAATGCGTTGCTCAATCCTGATTTCTTTTCTTATGGTAGCGGTCAGCAGGTGTGGTGAAAGTGTGAGAATGGACACTCCTGGCAGTGCCCAGTTGCTGCATTCTCATCAGGCCAACGGTGCCCCTACTGCTCAGGACGCCGGGTTTGGATTGGCTTCAATGATCTGGCCTTCTGCAACAAGCCTTTGGCTGCTCAGTGGCATCCAGTTTTAAACAAGGGTCTCACCCCTGAGCAGGTGACATGTCATTCTGGTAAACGTATTTGGTGGCTTTGTGATAACGGCCATGTGTGGTTAGCCAGGGTTGCAGACCGATCCAACGGGCAGGGATGCCCATATTGTAAAAAGCACCGCAGACAGACTTCAACAGAAGCGGATACTAATTAAGTTTCAGCAGCCTGGTGCTTAAGAGCTTGAAAGATTGCGATTTGTTTAAATGATCTGCAAAACTATTATAGAAACATCATCTAAGAATTACGGCTTTTAACTACCACTAATCGCTGTTATTTCAAGGGTTTCAATAGCAGTTAGATGTGGATAGATTTGTGGAAATGTAGATAACTCGTCCATTATTCCTACATTAAACCTATACCAATATTCCTACACTTCCGTCAAAGTTTTCGACGGTGTATAAAAATACAGTTTTAATCAGAAGAAATAGTATTCAGTCGGAAAGGAAATCGCCCCTGACTGCCGCTAACAGTCAAGGACGGCTTTGTGTTGTTATCAGACGACTTCGACCATTTCAGGCTCGGGAGCGAGAATACCGACCTTAAACCATGTGTCAGTGTTTTCTTTATCTGCTTGGCTGCGGATGCAACCTCCTTTCCGATTGAATAGTGTTTCTTCTGAACCCATATTCTCAAATCCTTTTACTTGCGCTCTACAAAAGAAAGAGAGAAAGCTACCTTCATAGCCTTCCCTCTTTGCTGGGTTAATCATTCGAGGACTGAGCATATCCCAATTCCTGAATTAACTTGACGTATTCGTCAAATTCGGTTTGCGTACACCGAATGTCAGGCTTAAAAGTCTGATCCATGTGTTCACCTCCAATCTTACTGCTATTGCCTGCACCACACAGCAGTGTATCACAGCATCCAGTAGAACGCAAGTAAAAGGATCTGAGAAGGGGTATTGCGCCATGCTGACACCCTATCTTATTTTTTCGATTTCGGTCTTCAGCCACTCAAATTCTCTCTGAGTGTAGACCTTCTCGGTAATGTCTGAAATCTTGTGACCTACCATGTACTTGATAGCATACTCGTCCACTTGAGCTTTCTTGGCCATCGTAACAAAGTGCTTTCTGCCATCATGCGGGCGATGCTCTGGATTCAGCTTTAACTCATCGCGGATCATGCCAAAGCCGTGTTGGTATCGCTGGTACGTCAGCATGATTGGCTTGCCGCTCCGCCCATCTTTGCAAGTGAACAGATATTTGCTTCCGACTGCTTGGGATTCGCGATAGTTTCGCTCAACCAAATGGCGTATCCTGGAGTGGATTGGCACAACGCGATTCTCACCGGCATCGGTCTTCATACCTCCCCTGAATGTCCAGTTCTCAAGGTCTATATTTTCAAGTTCCAGCAGTCCAAGTTCTTGCGGCCGCCAACCTGAGTAGCATTGAATGAGCAGGATATCAACGTACCGTTTATCGTCTACATGACTCCAGAGCAGCTCCATCTCCTCATCCGTAAACGGGATGTGCTCCTTCTTGACGGTCTGAATCTCTTTAATTGTTTCTTCGGTCAGGTTAAATGTACGAGAGTAGTTTCGATCCACCAGTTCATACTCAAGGGCATAATCGAGCATGAGGTTAAACAGAGATTTGATCTTGTTCTTCATGCTGGCCGATGGATGCTGCTCCTTGCCTCTGACAACAGCGGTCCCCTCTTCCATGCAGCCTTTCACATGACGGGCCCGAATATCCATGACTCGCATTTTATAGACCGCTGAGCAGTAGGCCCAGGCGTTCTCTACGGGTCTGGTATCTTTAACCGTCTTCTCATATTCTCGAAACCAGCGGTCGTACAGTTCTGTCATGGTGATGGAAGGCTCCAGGTCATAGGGATTCTTGTTATATTCTACCAGGGCCGCATAGGCATCGTTATACGTCGGAAAGTATGATTCCGGCTTCAAGGGCTTACAGATCGGGCGTCCTTCTGAAGTCTTTCCTACGGTTATCATCGCCCGGAATGGGTTCCGCAAGTTTCGATTTTTGATCTCGCTTATCTGTCCGAAGCCATTAGGCAACCGCCTTCGCTTCGCAGATTTGCGAGGTCTTTTTTGCTTTTCTGGGGCTTTCATCGGGTAGCCGCAGTGAGGGCAAGCCGAAGCTTTATCGCTGACTTGCAGTTCACATTCCGGGCATTTGACAAGCATGGTTACACCTCCGCAAAGTTTACGCCTCCTTTTATGAAATCAAACAAAAGGAGGAGTTAGGTATGTTGACTGCCATTCTGCTGATTGTGGGAATTGCAAATTTGGCGATGCTGATTAGAGTTTATCTGACATTGAAGCGCGTCGGCAAGGAGCTTAACCAAATCGAGCATTGGAAAGGCATTCCGGCAAAACACTATTTTTGAGATTGATTGGACGGAGCCCTAACAAGGGCTCTTTCCTTCTCGCAGATTTTACAACCTCTGTTATGGAAAGGAGCGGATACTTATGAAAACTAATGTTCTGTGCTTTTGCCGCAACATGAAGAACCATAACATCGGTCAGCATATGACCAACGGTGGCCTGATTTTGGCGTCAATCGGAGTTTTGACAGCGATAATCGGAAACCGTGTGCGAATCAATGCTTACGATGACCGTGTCATTATTGGCGGTAAAAAGTTGGTGGAGAAGTTTGACGAAATGTACCAATCCGTTATCGAGGGAGGGGCCTAACATGGCCTCTTCCCTTTTCGACGTTATTTTCTTGCCTTGCCCTAAACAATCATATATTATGGTGTAGGAATTGTCAAGTCCTACATACACTTTTGATTTTTCGGGAGGGAGGCATATGGTTACAAATGATAGAGCAGCTTGCCCGAGATGCGGAGGAGAGTTGAGACACTATGACACGGTGGCTCGAATTGTACGGACGAAGGCGCGGAGAACGGAACACATAAAACTCCGTCGTTTTCGGTGCGGCAGATGCAAGACGTTACATAGAGTGCTTCCTGATTCGTTACTTCCCTACAAGCAGTATGAGGCAGAGGTCATTCGAGGTGTTTTGGAAGGTTTGATAACTTGTGAAACACTTGGCTTTGAGGACTATCCTTGCGAGATGACAATGAGCCGTTGGAAGGCGCAGAAAGAACAACTCCTGTTATGAGAAATTTTATAGGAGGTAGACGTTATGAGGGTTTACAAGAAGGTTTACGAACTTGACTGCCCGAACTGTCACAGCGCGCTCTGTGCTGAACCGATGGATTTGAAGTTTAACAAGTTCACGGTCAGTTTCAAGTGCCCTGTATGCGGTAAGGAATGTCGGATTCTTAGGCTGTTTGCGCACTCTGTTACTACGATTGACCGAAAGTAAGTTTTATCGCAAAGAAGGGGCTGTGGAAACACGGCCTCTTCCTTTTTACGCCAAATTTGCACTCTCTTTTATGGAAGACAATAACCAAATTTTCTATATTTGAGAGGAGATTCACTATGAGCTTTTTTAAGAAGAACAAGGAGATCGAAATCATTACCCCGCTGGAGGGGAATTTGGATGTTCAGGCTTTCGCCGGGCAGTATGCAAAGACCGGCACATCTATTGAGGTAGAGGTGCATGGTTCGCTGTATAAGTCCGAGCGGAACCTTGTGAGCGTCCGGTTCGTCACCAACGAGGCCCGTGAGAAGATCGCCGAGAACTTCATGCAGAGGTTCAGCGAGAGGAGACCCACTGTGGGAAACCGGTTGATGTTCTGCCACTGATGAGTTCGAGCCCAGCACGGGCTCTTACTCTTTTCATTTTCCCGCGTGGAAAACACAGCCTATAATGGAGAGACCATTACATATTGTGAGAGGAGTAATCTTATGAAAAAGTTTGCTGTTGCGATACTGGTGTTGGTATTGGCCCTTGCGCTGACGGGCTGTGGGAAGTCCAGATCCGATAAGATCTGGGAGAAGCTCACGGAGTCGGCTGGTGAGGGTGAGATCACCACAATCGTTACGGAGGACGGTTCTGTGATTCAGAGCTACACACTGTACGAGTCATTCCGGTAAAGGTGTTTGAGCCCGCCAAGGGCTCTTACCCTTTTATTTTTGCGCCAATGTAACACCGCCTATTATGGAGGTGAAAGACATGTATCAAATGATTCTTTACGGGATTGCCGGAGCAGATCAGCAGTATATCGCGCAGATGTATCACTGTCCTTACAAGGAGGAGATTTCGATTTACAACATCATGTACCAGGCCAGAATGCTTAAGGCGAAATGCCCGAGCATCGAGCATGTGTACGCGATTGACAATCGGAGAGGTCTCCGCCGTGAGTATATGGACAGCATCCGTCTGCACTCGATTGAGAGCTGTGCGATCTTTAAGGATATCCTGGAACGGGAAGGCTTGATGATACTGTAAGCCATGAGGACGAGGGCCTAAACAAGGGCTCTTGTCCTTTTATATTTCCACCGAGGTTGTTTGTACTTAGACGTGGTTGCTAACTTAGAATAGCCGGTGAAAGGAGGTAAATGCAGATGGATGAGCAATTTCCCACCGGCTCAGTCCCTGTACTGGTAGCGGCCAGGGTATACGGGAAGGATGCGTCCTGGGTTCGCACCGGAATCGTCGCCGGTTGGCTACCAATCGGGAAGGCAACCAGAAACGGTAAACTCGTAACCAGCATCGAGGAAATGAACTCAAAGTTTGGACGAATCAACTTTTATATTTCGCCAAAGCTGCTCTACGAGGAAACCGGATACAAGTGGAAAGGAGAGAAACAGTAGAATGGGAACCGATGTCAGACCGACACTGTCCTACAAGAACAAATACTGGATTGAAAAGCATCGCTACTATGAGCTGAAACATTTTTGTCTTCAGTATCCGCTTTGGAGAAAAGCTTATTTAGCTCTGGACGGCCTGAAGAAGCAGCCCTGTGATTTGGCTATCATCGGCCGGACAAATATGATCAGCGATCCCACGGCCCGGTGTGCCGAAGCTAAGCTGTACTACTCGGAGCGTATGGAACTGGTGGACCGGGTGGCCTATGAAACAGACAGTGAGCTTCATAGCTACATAGTCAAAGCAGTAACCGAAGGGCTTTCCTATGAACACCTGAAAGCGCAAACAAGCATTCCCTGCTCCAAAGACTGCTATTACGATCTCTATCGAAAGTTCTTCTGGCTGCTGAACAAGGCGAGAGGATGAGCGGTACGCGAAAGGAACACCTTCCTTTATGGAAACCCAGAACAAAATTACATGAGGGAGTTGTTATCATGAAGCGAATGATTAGCCACATCAGAGGATTTTTTACGGGATTCGTGACCGGAGCGGTGTTTATCGCCACTGTGTTCATGAGCAGTAAGAGTGTCCGTGACGGCTGGAACGTTCTCGCCGGCGATAAGAAGGCCTGGTAAGACGCTGAGTTCCGCAAGGAGGAGATGCCCTGAACAAGGGCTCTTTTCCTTTACGCGCGAAATTTACAAGCCCCTTTATGGAAACCAAAAGGTAAACCAAAATCTTATTACATCGGAGGTTACAGTTATGTTTAACGACCAGAAGAATTTGAACCGGGAGTTCAAGGAGACGATGGAGGAGACCAAGGAACTGCTTTTGGCGACGGCTATGCAGTCGTCCGTGTCCACTATGGACGAGGGCGACATCATGACCAACGTCAAGGCACTCCGGCTGCTCAACCGCCTGTTTGACCTCTGCGGCGCCATGTTCGAGAAGCAGAACAAGCTGATGGACAAGATGGACAAGGCGATGGACAAGTACCTGAAGGAGGACAACAAGGAGTAAAACCCGGGAGGGGCCGTGGAAACACGGCCTCTTCCCTTTCTGCGCGGGTGCAACATCTACTTTTATGGAGGTGACAGCTATGGATAAATCCAAAGCGAAAAGCGCAATCGAGGAGCTGAGAAGCATCGTTATGAGCCTGTACCGGTCAGCCGGAAACCTCGACACCATCTTGCAGAGCATCGAGCTTGAATTGGACGACACCAAATCAACCGAGCTTTATACCGAGATGTTCTGTCGGAGTAAGGAGATGTACCGGGAGGATGTGAAGAAGGCCGCGGGTTTCAGCGGCCTCGACGAAGCTGAAGCGGAGGCATGGAACAAATTGCTGGAAGCACTTCACAATGAGGAGACGGGCCCCTAACAGGGGCTCCTCCCTTTTACATTTGTTACTCATGGTATTGCCGGATTAAGCGCACAAATAACAGCTCCTCTTATGGAGATATCCTAATACTGATTTACGGAGGTAACAGAAATGTTGGATGCGCATGAAATTTATGTGCTCGGCAAGGCTGCTGTGGACGAGAATCGAGAGGACTATTATCGGAGTACGGGAACTGACATCATTTCCTGCCACCCGGAAAAGTTTATTTCGATGCTCGATGGCATGATTGCCAAGTTGGAGCGTGTGAAAGATTTCGCAAGCGACTATCAGAAAGCCCGAGAGGAAGAGGACAAGGATAAACCTGAATGGTAAGGGAGCGAGGCCTGTAACAGGGCCTCTTTCCTTTCACATTGATATTTTCCGGACGCAGGTGACAGAAACCCGTGCTAAAATAGTATCCTGAAAAAATCCCGGGTGAGAAAATCTGAAAAACATTCCAGAAGGGAGGTGTGTACCATGTGGATATTACTCGCTCTGCTCGTAGGCATTCTGGTTGGTGTCACGGCTTCGGCCGTGTTTTTTCATGCCAGAACCATCGGTTCGCTTAGGGTTGACCATTCCGATCCGTCCGAACCCCCGTATCTGTTCTTGGAGGTGGAAAAGAATCCGGGCGCTCTGGATCATGGACGGATGGTCGTCCTGCGAGTCCGAAGAGAAAACCTCATCCCGCACGAATAACACTCACTTTTATGGAGCCATCTAAAAAAACGAAGGAGGTTTGTACAAGATGGAAGAGATCAAGAAATTGATGGACGAGGAGATCATCAGCCAAATCAACGGGCTGAAGGCCCTCAAGGCCGGGTCGCAGGAGCAGACTGCGGCAGTCAAGAATCTGACGGCATTGTATGAGTCCAGGATCAACGAGGAGAAGGTCCGTCTGGACGCCGAGGACAAGAAGGAGAAGCGTGAAATGGATCGCGATCAGCACCGCGCTGACGAAGCCCTGAAAAGGGATCAGGCAGCGGAGGAGAAAGCGGCCAGGGAACGTGATATCCAGCTTAAGGAGGCGGAACTGGACGACCGGAAGACCGACCGTTTGTTCCGGGCCGGCATTGCCATGCTGGAGCTTGGCGTACCGCTGGTGTGCTATGGGCACTGGTTCAGAAAGGGCCTCAAGTTTGAGGAAACCGGCAGCATTACGTCGTCCATGATGCGCAATCTCATCAACAAGTTCAAGACCAAAAAGTAAGAAGACAGCTCCAAGGCGTAGGGCCTGCGTGAAACGCGCGGGCTCTTCGCTTTTCCCCTTTTACAAACGGCCCGCACTGTGGTATAATTCGTGTTATCGGCTTGATATTTGCGAAGGAGGAGCATACCATGAGCAGGAATAGAGACGAATACGGCGCTATATGGGGCCGTGGTCCTCTGCCGGGAGCCGGTGAGGAGCTTGATGGGCTTGGTTTAGCGCCTACGGACGACCTATACAGCGAAGTCTATGACGAGGACGGTAACGAGGTTTTATGTGATATATGTGGTTCCGAGATCAAATGGCGGGAAGAAGACGGCGCATATATGTGCCCTGAATGTGGACAAACCTTCACCAGAGAAGAATTCTTCAACTTTATCGGAGCGGAACCTACCGGAAGGGAATGTTACACCTGTGATTGTCTCTACCCCGGCTGCATGACCTGCCCTTACGGGCATGGCGAGTTGTAAACAGAAGGGTATCGTGTTGGAGGCCTCCAACACGTCTCGGGATATCCCGAGAAAATTTTTCGCGTCGGTGGGCCCACCGACATTTCGTATGTACATACGAAATGATACCACTCTGAAAGCCATAAAATAAACCGGCGGCCACGCCGGAACTCGCTTATTTGAAATGTGAAAGGAGAAATTTTATGAAATCGAAACGGATAGCAGCGTTGTTCCTTGCTCTGGCACTGATATTTACCCTTGTTGGTTGCGGCAGCAGCAAAGCTCTGAGATGGCCTGACAGTACCCTTGGCGACCGCCTTCCCGCCCCTCCGGTCAAGAATGGCGAAATCATCGTTGAGACCGCCGATATCCTTCATGCCAGAGCTGTTGATGCCAGCGAGAAACATTATCAGCGCTTTATCGAAGATTGCGAGGATAGAGGCTTTACCATTGACAGCAAGAGCGATAACTATTCCTTCTCGGCCTATGACGAAGACGGATATTTCATCGAAGTCCGTTACACCAAAAGCAGTGAAACCATTGACATCAGCATTAACGCATCTATAGAGGGCGACTTTGCCGAGTTCAGTTGGCCTAAGAGTGAAATCGCAGGCTCCATCCCGGTTCCCAAATCGAGTATCGGCACGATTTCCTGGGAGAGCGAGAACGGCTTTGTGATTTACGTCGGAGAAACCTCGAAAGAGGACTACGATGACTATGTCAATCAATGCTATGATGCTGGGTTTACGATTGACTACAGCAAAGGCGATGACTACTTCAGAGGGGTAAACGAAGCTGGGTATCATCTGAATCTTGACTATAAGTGGAACCAGACTATGTTTGTCAGGATGGATACTGCCGAAGCTTTGGGGAAGGAACCTCCCGAAAAGACGCCTTCCTCTGAGGAACCGTCCGTACCAACTGAGACAACTCCGACACAAACGAAGCCCGTGGAAACAGACCCGCCAATCGAGACGAGCACTCCCGAGCCGACCGAAACGCCATCTACGGAGCCTGAGCGGGTCAGCTATTCTACGAACGACTATGAGACTGCCAAAAAAGGAAACTCCGGCGTATTCTCTTATGTAGACAGGGGCGCAAACTACGACATCTACTGGATCATCGACTTCGACGCGGGCTACGTCTACTACTTCACCGAAGGAAATGGTGAGGAAAGCTGTGACCGGCTCGCGATTGAATCCGGTGATTTGAATGATGTCCTTATCATCACTTACCATGATGGCGGCGATGAATGGTCCTATGGGCTTCACTTCAATTACAAAAACAACCCGAGTAAGTTGATCATGCAGGACAATAACGGTTTTGAGTATGAGTACACAACGACTGACCTGACCAAGGCTCTTGAGCTTAGGGATGGTAAGACAATCCGGGATTATTGATACAACCGCCGCACTGAAAACATCCTCCTTTATGGAACCAGTCCAATTTTAACAAGGAGGATCAGGCATGACACGAGAGGAAATTATCGCAATGATCTCAAGCATGTATCTCAAAGCGGCGGGACAATACCAGTGCTGTAAGAAGCACAGGAAGGAGGAAAACCTGCCGCTGTTGAGGCGTGATATGGTCGTCTGCGATTATATTCTCAAACAGATCGAGCAAGCCGAAAAGAAAGCTGGATAAGTTCCAACGACTGGAGGAGTCCTGTAACGGGGGCTCCTCCTTTATGCTTTGAAAGTGTTTCAGGCTAAACGCACAAAACGCAATGCCTGTTATAGAAAGGAGCGTGTAATTATGAACATTCCAAAAATAGTTGCAAAAATCAGACTTGCATACCACACTAATATGCTTGACGTAAACAACGTATTGAATCAACTGAAAATACGGAGTGACGAGAAGGCGGAGGAGCGTGGGAAGCATCACTGCATGGAAGCATTTGATTGTTTGGAACGACTTGGTTACGACGTTTATGGAACCATTGAGAAGGAGGAGCCCTAACAAGGGCTCTTTCCCTTTATAGAGATATTTATGCGTTACCATTACGAAAAGCCGGCAATCTATCTGTCAATGTACGGAAAGCGGTATATCTGCGAACACCCAATCTATGATAGTTGCACCCTCTTTGAAATCAACGAGCGGGGTTTGGCTGTCATACAGCAGCGGTTCGACCCCGACACAAAGAGTACGTTCTGGACAGAGGTTGACCCATGGCTGACGGACGCTTTATATTTGCATCCCAACTTTAAGGAGTTCTTTGACAGCCGGGCCAAAGCTTGTACGGATGGGCTCTATCCAACCGTGACAATCCGACAGATCATGTGGGCTCTGAAAATGAAACCCATCCCAAAGGAGCGCTGGGAAACAGTGTTTGACCGAAGGAATATTTGAAAGGAATGACTGTTACGAAGAAGATAGCATTTCAGATGTCGGCCCTAAACAACAAGCAAATGTGGGTTTGCGACATCATGACCCGCCTGGGCCTCATCAAATACACTGAGTATGAAAACGATGAGATTGTGGCGCATTTGTTGGAGTCCCCGATTACCGGCCGTCCCTTAAATGTCTGGTGGCACGTTGAGAGCCTTCCCGTCGTTCGTAAGATATTTTTCCTCATCTGGGATAGCCGGCTCTGCTTCGACAAAGAGGCTGAACGGCGCTATGATGAGCTTGTCCGGTTGGGCTGGGTCAAATCTTCTGAAGAGTGACGCGAAATTTACAAGGGCCTTTATGAGAAGACCCAAATATTTTTCAGGAGGTTTTATACTATGAAGAAGCAGAAATGGTCCGAGAAGCCCATTACTTGGGGTGGCTATCTGAAGCTGTGCGGAGTGTGCAGCGTTATCAGCGTGCTGATGACGGCGTACTACTGGTGCAAGGCGTTCGAGATCCACCCCATCACGAGCATCAAGGAAGCCATTCACAGCCGATTCGGCAAGAAGACCGACGAGGAGTGAGGGCCGGCAGGGAGAAGCCTACACGGGCTTTTCCCTTTTGCGCAAAAAACGCATCTCCTATTGTGAAAGGAGGTGCGACGAATGGTAACATTTCTGATCCTGCTGTTTGCGATTCTCGCAATCGGGGTCATGGCGGTGTTAGCCTTGGGAGCAGGCGGCATTGTCATATTCCTGATTTTCGGGGACGTGATTATCGCTGGAGCAATTATCTACCTGATCATTCGCGCCATCTTAAGAAGACATTAACAAAGAAAGCGAGAGCTCTGCAACAAGGGCTCTTTGCTTTTTTCACTTATTGTGAAAGGAGAAGCGGTATGCCTGAAATCGTAAACAAGATCATCAGCCGTCTGGATATTTCCTCTCTTCGGTTCAAACGGCTGGAGGAAGATAAGCACCAGAAGCCTTCCCTGCTCAAGGAGGTCGTGACCACCCCGGAAAAGTTTAAGCTGGAGGCTATCATCGAGGGCGATGAGATCCAGGTCACCATCAAGAGGCGGTAAAAACAGAGGCTGTTATGGAGACACCCAAACAAAACTTGAAGGGAGACTGGAACTATGAGCAAAATCTTAGAGTTCTCGAAGGATGAGAAAACGGCCAGCTTCAAAGACAAGGTTCGTGAGAAGCTTCAGAGCGCCAAGAGCTGGGTCGAGTGGCACAGAGACGAGATCATCACGTTTACGCCGGTTGTGATCGCTGGAGCGACGACTATTATCAAAGTTGTCGGACGGCGAGTCAACCTGCACAAGCAGGAGACGATCAAGAACCTGTACTGCTACGACCGGTCCCTGGGGCATTACTGGCAGCTTCGGCGGCCCCTGAGCAATAAGGAGTGGCTGGCTATCGACGCCCGGAGAAAGCGCGGTGAGCGCATGGCGGATATTCTGGCGTCCATGAAGGTTTTGAAGTGATCCGGAGGGAGAAGTTCTGTAACAAGGACTTTTCCCTTTTCTGCTCCTCCGCGACAAAAACACTTCCTCTAATGGAGAAACACATTTTAGAGGAGGCGTTTATATGACGAAGAAAGATTCCATCAAGGTGCTTTTACTGACCGCGATTTGCGTAGCGGCATTCGTAGGATTTTTCTACATTGCCCTGTGCTGTCCGATGGTAGGCGTCTACGGGATGATATTCTTTGCGGTGTATCCGAGAATCAAAAATGCGTATCAGAAAAGCAAAGAGAAAGACAAGAAGGAGGAGCCCTGAGCAGGGGCTCTTTCCCTTTCTACGCGAAAAACGCACACCCTTTTATGGAGAAACAGTTAGCTTAACTGGTAGAGCGATAGATCAAAATCTATAGGAATGTGGAGTTCGAGTCCCACACTGTTTCTTCAACGGCAATGGAGCCCTTTGGCAGGGGCTCCTATTATTTTTGCGAAGGGAGGAGAAGCGTAATTGTCGATTTCGGAAAGGCTCCGAGCGACTATGATGCCGAAATGCCTATGAGAGAACGGGTCTTGGGTGATATTGAAGAATCCATCAACGCTATTGACGATGAGTTGCATCACACGAAAAAAGATTGGTTCACACAACTTGCTTTTGAAAAATGGGCTTTGACGGAGATGCGTGATCTGATCCTTCAAAAGCCGGATACTTCTCCCTGGGTTATCGTAGAGGAATTTATGAATCTGATGGATCAGTATTCGTTGGAATGCCATCCGAACAATTATGCATTCTGTGTGGCATATGACACTGCTTGGGCAGTTTTAGCAGAACTTATTGGCGGGGAACCGCCGCATTGAAAGGAGTGGCTTATGGCAGATAAAATTTCTTTGAATACGTCAGTCGAAAATATGGGTTTTTCTATTCGGGCCCGCAACTGTTTGGTCCGTGGCGGCCTTTACACTCTTGGCGATATTCTTAAAGCCGGGTATGATGGCATCCGGAGACTCAGATGTGTAGGTGAGAAAACGGCTTATGAGATTGGCAGCAAAGTCGAACTGTGCGGTTATGAGCTCGACGGTTTTGCAGAACATGAAGCCGAAAAGAGCCTGCAAATAGACGCTGTATTCAAAGTTTACGGGTATGACAAAGACAATGACACCTATGTTCATTTGGCGTATTTGGCGCTTTATCGTGATGCTATTGTCATGGCGAAAATTGCCATTAAGCTGATTCGGCTTGAAATGCTTCGCAACACCAATGGCGAGCCATTTGATGGGGTTGTGATTGAGAAACCCGATGGGACTACCGAAACCATTACTGATTGAAAGGAGAAAACCGAAAATGGAACTCACAATCGTTGGCGAAATCAAGTTCAAAAATTGCGTCCTTGCTGTCTATGGAGACCTGGATGCACCGCTCTTCCGGGCTCAGGATGTGGCCGACCTGATTGAGTATGGCAGCGGCAACGTCTGGAACCTCGTGAATCTCTGCGAGGATGACGAGCACATGCTTCTGCCTGTGATGGTCGGCGGCCAGCGCCGGAAGGTGACGTTCATCACTGAGACCGGCCTGTACAACATCCTCTCTCAGAGCAAGAAACCTATTGCCAGAGCATGGCGGCGTGTCGTCCATGAGGAACTCATCGCCCTCCGGCGGTCTCAGGGAAAGGACGTCTCTGAGAAGTTTAAGGAGTGGGACCACATGGCCGACAACATCTACTTCGACGAGGAGCGCGGCTGTCTGATGCGCTCAGTCACTGTTCAGGGCGGTGATGTCGAGCAGGTCCCCTACGAGCCCTGATATTCACCACAAATACTAAAAGAAGGAGGTATTGAACATGAAACTTCCGACCGGTTTGGTTCCGAAAGCGGAGCGATTCTTGAAGAAATCTTCCCCGACGATCCTAACCTGCATTGGCGCCGTTGGTGTCGTGGCGACGGCTGTTCTGGCGGCAAAAGCGACCCCCAAAGCGATACGGTTGGTTCACGCGGAAAGCCGTATCAACCATGACGGCGACCCGAACGCCTATACCAAGAAAGAGGCTGTCATGTCCTGCTGGAAGTGCTATGTGCCCGCTGTGGTTGTGGGCGGTTCTACCATTGCCTGCATATTTGGGGCGAACGCTCTGAACCGGCGTCAGCAGGCCGCCCTCGCCAGTGCATACGGTTTGGTGAATCAGGCTTATCAGGACTACAAGCGCAAGGTCAAGGAGAACTTTGGCGAGGAGGCCCACCGTGATATTATGCGTCAGATTGCTGCTGAGCACAGTAATAATCTTGCGCCCTATCCTCCGACTTTGTGCGGATCGTCAAGTCTGGAATTTGAAGGTGCTGATGAAGAGGAGCGGCTGTTCTATGACGCTCACGGTGAACGATATTTTCACGCCACTTTCGCACAGGTGCTTCAGGCGGAGTATCATCTGAATCGAAATTACACCCTTCGGGGCAATGCCTGTGTCAATGAGTTCTATGAGCTGCTGGGCATCTCCACGCTTCCCGGCGGAGATGAAGTCGGGTGGTGGGTTGATGATGATTCCGAAACCTATTGGATTGACTTCAACCACACCAGAGTGGAACTGGAAGACGGCTTGGAGTGCTGGATTATCGAGCCGTGCAGTGATCCGATGGTGCCGCCGCCCGACTATGGATATTTTGACCGGTATTGTTTTGAAAGCGTTTCTGGCTAAACGCAAAAATCGCAATTCCTGTTATGGAAAGGAGGTAAACGCTTCATGAAAATGAAAAGTAAGCGTGACACGATCAAGCTGTTGGCTATTCTTGCCACAGGCCTCGGATTTGCGGCAACGCTGCTGTCCGATTGGGCCAATGGCAAGGAGCAGGAGGCATTGATCGAGGAAACGGTCGAGGAAAAAGTCAATGAAGCGCTCGCCAGACGAGACGAAGAAAAAGAAGAGGAGGAGCCCTAACAGGGGCTCTTCCCTTTTTGTGAGGTGAGAGCATGAACGAGCTTGAGGTAGTCGGTAAGATTCGCTGGTTTATGACGCTCCCGGAAGCAAGGCCTGGTTCCCCATGGGATACGGACTTTGAGGAGCGTTCGTACATCCGCTGGGCCTGTGAAGAACTCATTCAGGACATCATGGACTATCCCAGTGCTTCGCCTGAGACAACCATCGACACGTTCTGGTTCAAGATGTTGCAGTATCTCCACTATGCGACATCTCCCAAAATGAGCAAAGTCTTCCGGGTCGCTATGGATACGGCGGACACAATTAAGGCCATGATTTGAAAGGAGACAATTTTCCCATGGATAAGCAAAAGCTTGTCAACGCGTTTAAGAGTGTACGGACGGCCGCCAAACGGCACAGTCCGGAAATCCTCACCGGCATCGGCATTGCCGGCATGATTACGACGACTATTATGGCGGTTCGCGCCACACCCAAGGCCCTGACACTGATCGGCGAGCGGGAGGTGGACGAGGACCGGAAACTCTCCAAGCGGGAGGTCGTCAAAACTACCTGGAGTTGCTATGCTCCCGCTGCTATCGTAGGCGGCGTATCCATCGCCTGCCTGGTGGGTTCTACTTCGGTCAACCTGCGCCGGAATACAGCTTTGGCAGCGGCGTACAGCTGTGCGGAAACGGCCCTTCGGGAATACCAGGAAAAGGTCGTGGAAGTCGTCGGCGAGAAGAAAGAGCAGACCATTCGGGATGCCGTGGCGAAGGAACGGATTGAGAAACATCCTGTGTCGGAGGAACAGATCCTCTACACCGGACATGGGGACACTCTCTGTTACGATGCCTGGAACTCGCGATATTTCAAATCCGACATCGAGGTGATTCGGAGGGCGGTCCATGATTTGAATGACCGGCTTCGGATGGACAACTATGTCTCCCTGAACGACTTCTACCGCGCCATTGACCTGGAGGAGTCGAAGTCTGGCGAGCTGCTTGGCTGGAATGTCGGCAAAGGGTACATCAAACTGTCCTTCAGCTCGGTGCTGGCGTCTGACTTCACGCCCTTCCCCGATATGCCCTGTCTGGCTATCGACTTCCAGTCGCCGCCGGAGTACGACTACGACCGCGGCTGGTGACGCGCGAAATTTACACGCGCTGTTATGGAGAACTATCCGAAAATAATTCATATTTTTGAAAGGAGCAACAACTATGGAGAACAAGGACATGGTAGAGTTCGAGGAGATCGAGAACGTTGACGACATTGAGGAGACCGAGGAGGCCACCACGCGGCGTTCCGGGATCGGCACTTTCGGAGCTATGGCCATCGGCAGCGGCTTGACGCTGGGCGGAATCGCCCTGTTCAAGAAGCTGAAGAAGGTCGTGGCCGAGAAGAGGGCCGCGAAGGAAGCTGCGGCGGCGCCCGCCGACGTCATCATCGACGCCGAGGTGATCGAGGAGCCGAACCCCCAGCCGGAGCCCCAGGTGGAGCAGACGGACAAGAAGGCGAAGTAATACGGGGTTCACCGAAGGGAGAGTACCTATAACAAGGTGCTTTCCCTTTTGCTTTATATTTTGGCGAGGATGGTGATTATGAACGATGTCGCAATCCTTCGGTCGATACGGTGTTTCTACTATCCGGAGGAAAGGCTGTTCCGAACCGAAAACGGTAATGCGATTCTCAATCTGTATCCGCTGGTTCCGCCCAGCATGATATTTCTGTTCCGTCATCACAAGCGAACCATGACCTATACGAACTACAAGCACCACATCAAAGTAACCTTACTATATCCATTAAAGGAGGCAGTGTAATGGCAGAAGAGTATCCGGCCAACTCCAATCGCGCAAGAAGCGATAAACCCGCCGCTCCTGAAAAAAAGGTGGAGGCGGTCGTGTCCAGTGGAGCCAAGACCCGTAAGAAGAGCGAGGCCAAGAAACTTGCGGACACGTTTATCTCCGAGGATGCCAGCAACGTTAAGAACTATATCCTCGGGGATGTGCTGATTCCGGCCATCAAAAAGGCCGTGTGTGACATCGTGACCAATGGCATCGAAATGCTCCTTTACGGCGAGAGCGGCCGTTCCCAGCGCAGCACCGTCAATTACTCGAAGGTGTCTACCCGCCGGTACGACCGTCCGAGTGAGCGTCGGGACTATACCGCTTCGGCCCGTCGGGGTTTTGACTATGACGAGGTGATCGTCCCGAGCAGGGGCGAAGCCCAAAAAATCCTGGACTGTATGGATGAGGTCATCTCCCAGTATCGCTTCGTGAGCATCTTTGACCTGTATGAATTGGCAGGCCTGGATGCTCCGTATACCTACGACAAGTATGGTTGGAGCGACATCAGCACCGCGAGGGTCCTCTCTGTTCGGGAGGGTTACCTCATCAAGCTCCCCCGGCCTATTCCCGTGGATTGATCGTCTATGGAGTATGGTTATCTGACACCCATACGAATATTTGAGCGAGGAGTGAAAAGCGCATCATGAAAAATAGCAACCTTGACCTCATCGTCGGCATCGGTGTCTTTGTGGCTGGGATATTTGGCGTCGGCTACGCCATTGGGACCCGGTCTAAGGTGAACCGGCTGTGCGAGAAGCTGGACACCTCCATCGACAACCTGTCGGACGATATCCAGGTGGATATTCCGGATAAGATGGTGCAGCGCGCCGTCGAAGCCGCGGTCAAGAAGGAAGTGGCCGCTGCTGTCAAGCTGGCTACGGACGAGGTTATCGCCTCTGCGGAGCGGGACATCCGCAAGGAAGTAACCGCTGAGGTGGAGCGCCAGTACACAACAATCTCTGACGGGGTTACGACAGAGATTGCTACCCGTGTGGCCCGTATCGACGAGGGCAAGCTTCGGAAAGAAGTGGTCGAGAAGGCCAAAGAACAGATCGCCGATAAGTTCGACGACAAGCTGGACGACCTTCTGGAGGAGTTCAACGGGAACCTTCAGAACGTCGGCAAAATCTACAAATCCATTGCCAAATCATTTTCTAAGGAGGACTAATGAACATGAAAAAGACTGAACTGACTGCTTCCCTGAGCCGGACCGTGAACAAGGTCGGCCTTCAGCTGAAGAAGAGAAGCCCCGAGATCCTGATGGTCGCCGGCGTGGTCGGCACCGTCGCCAGCGCTGTCATGGCCTGCAAGGCCACTCTGAAAGTGGAGGCCATCATGGAGGAGAGCAACGACACCATCGAGAAGATCCATGAGGCCCGCGCTCTGGACGGGACCCCCTCTGTCAAGAATCCCGAGACCATCATCGAGTACACCGCTGACGATGAGCGGAGCGATCTGGCGAAGGTCTATATCCAGACCGGCCTGAAGCTGGCCAAGCTGTATGCTCCCGCCGTCATCCTGGGCACGCTGTCCATCACCAGCATCGTCACCTCCAACAACATTCTGCGTAAGCGCAATATCGCTCTGGCAGCGGCGTACACCAAGCTGGATCAGTCTTTCAAGGACTATCGCGGCCGGGTCGTGGAGCGCTTCGGCGAGGAAGTGGAGAAAGAGCTCCGCTACAACATCAAGGCCAAGGAAATCGAGAAGATCATCACCGACCCTGAGACCGGCGAGGAGAAGACGGTGATGGAGACGGTGAAGGTCATCGACGGCGACCCTTCCAAGGGCAGCCCTTATGCTGTCTACTTCGACGAGAGCAATCCCAATTACTGCAAGGACCCTCATATGCTCCTGAGCTTTCTGAGGGCGCAGCAGACCTACTTCAACGAGCTGCTTCAGGCGCGTGGGCATGTCTTCCTCAACGAGGTCTACGACGCCCTGTCCCTCCCTCGTACTACCGCCGGTGCTCAGGTCGGCTGGGTCTACGACGAGGCGAACCCTGTCGGCGACAACTATATCGACTTCGGCGCTTACAGTGTCAACCGGGAGACGCAGGATCTCCTCAACAAGGTGGAGACGGCGATTCTGCTGGACTTCAATGTGGATGGGGTTATCCTGAAGCTGATCGAGAGCCATCAGGCGATCATGTAAAGGAGCCCGCCATGAACAAACGAACATCTCACGGGATGATATTTGTCCCACTGCTGTGTCTTCTGGCCGCCCTGCTCGGATGTATCATGTTTGCTCGGGCCAGGGAGGACGCCGCTCAGCCCATAGCTTCGGAATCTGTGTCCGAGGCTGTGGGCATTTTTCAGTCTCCGGTGTTGGAGATGCCGGAGGCCTTGGCGAGCGCATTGATATTTGACCCTCTGCCTTCTGACGAACCTGTAAATACAGCCCCCCCGGTGGAGGATTGGGTTTGTCCGCTTACGGACGAAGAGGTGGAGCTCATTGCTTTGCTTACGATGGCGGAAGCGGAGGGTGAATCCGAGTATGGGCAACGGCTCGTAATTGACACAGTTCTTAACCGAGTGGACTCGGAGCATTTCCCGAACACCGTACATGATGTGGTATATCAAAAGAACCAGTATTCCATGACAGGCGAACGTGTCGCTCGCTGCTGGGTCAAGGAAGAGCTGTGCGAGTTGGTACGTTCCGAATTGAAGGAGAGGACTGATTATGATGTGGTTTTCTTCCGAACCAAGCACTATCACTCCTACGGCGTTCCCTTATTCCAGGTCGGATCACACTACTTTTCCAAGTACGGATGAAAGGAGCGGGTATTATGCTGAACCATATGAGGACGCTTTTGAGTTACACGCTGGCGACGATGGCGGGGATCTGCTTCATCGGCGGCGTGGCCGTTCTGTCTGGCGGGAGGTGACAAGTATGGACGGCTTGGCAAATATGATCTCGATGCTCGATTATATCCTCGATTCTCCGAGAAAACGTCACATCACTGGAGGCATTCTGCTGAGCGTATCCATGCTGTTCGGCAGCCTGGCGCTGACCGTTATCACCATGAAGAACGATGAAATCATCATTGAGGAGGAACCTGAAAATGGACAAGAAGAGTAGTCTTCTGGCGTTTATGCTGGGGATGGCCGTAGGCTCGGTCATCACCTGGCAGGTCATCAAAGACCGGTACGAACGCCGTATCGAAGAAGACCGTAAGTCTCTCGAAGAGATGTATGCGGCAAAGAAAACGGCGGTTGTCGCCGAGAAGCCCGCTGAAGAGGAGCGGGAAGAAAAGAAAGAGGACCCCCCTGCTCCTGATCCCAAGGAGATTGCGGAACGGGCGAAGGAAAAGCCCAGCATGGAAGAGTATGTCAAACGCCTTCAGGGTGAGGGCTACACCGACTATACTCACAGGGGACGTCCGGCGGAGGCTGAAAAATCCTCCGAATCTGACAACAAGGAAGCGCCCTACGTCATTTCGCCGGAAGAGTTCGGTGAGCTGGATGGGTATGAGAAGATCAGTCTGACCTACTACGCCGACGGCGTGCTGGCCGATGAAGATGATGAACCGGTGGATGACATCGAGGAAATTGTCGGCGACGGCCTGGAGCACTTCGGTGAGTATGGGGAAGATGACTCGGTCTTTGTCCGAAGCGACATGAGAAAGTGCGACTATGAGATCCTGCGGGATCTGCGTGAGTTCTCCGAAGTCGTTGGGGCGTTTCCTCCGAGACATTAAGGAGGTACAATTTTGACCAGAGACGAGTTGGTAAATCGGTACTTCGATTGGATGTACCAGCTCGTGGTTGACCGATATTCTAAACTGTCCTATCGAAGGCTGTTTGCCAGGCTTCATTCGACGGAGTTTATATTTGAGATTCCGATGGATGGCAACCGGGCCGAAGACGGCATCGAGCTCAGGTATCGGTTCGGTCGCGAGCAGCAGTATCCGGACGCCGTGATTGCGTCCCTGTTGGACACTACCCCTTGCAGTATCCTTGAAATGATGATCGCCCTTTCCATCCGCTGTGAAGAACATATCATGGACAATCCCGACATTGGCAATCGAACCGGGCAATGGTTCTGGAACATGATTGTCAATCTTGGACTTGGCTCCATGGATGACGCGAAGTTTGACCGGGGGTATGTGGACTCTGTCCTGAAGCGCCTGGTTGAGCGTCGGTATGAGCGGGATGGAAGGGGCGGTCTCTTTACCGTAAGCAACAGCCGAAGGGACATGCGCTCAATTGATATTTGGTATCAGATGTGCTGGTATCTGGATGAAATCGTGTAGCGTGTCCCTTATATTTTTGAAAGGAGAACTTTGATGAACGAAATGCTCAACTACGTCTTCAATACGATGAAGACCTCCGAGGCGGCCCTGGCCAAGCTGGAAAAGACCATGCGCAAGCAGGCGCGGTCTAACCGGCGGCTCAAGCTCATCGCCATCACTGGCGTTGCTTACGCGATCTGGGCGGAGACCATCCGCCGCGAGCAGCAGGCAGAAATCGAGCGCCTGAGCTGTGAGGTCGAGGAGTTGAAGCGCAAAGGAGAGTAACACATGCAATGTTAGATTTCGTAACGATTTCAACACGCTCTACGAAGCGTGGCGTCATAGAAATCTATCCGAAGTTCATTGTTAAGACGAGCAACGACCTCATGATCCGGGGCGGTGATTTCTATGCGATCTGGGTTGATGAACGCGGCTTATGGTCTACCAACGAAGAGGATGCCCTTCAGCTCATAGACCGCGAACTGGATAGATATGCGGAGGAGCACCGCCAGAGCTTTGACGCGAACATTCACATCCTGCACTTGTGGGATGCTGAATCGGGCATGATCGACTCCTGGCATAAGTATTGTCAGAAGCAGATGTGGGATTCGTTCCACATGCTCGATGAGAAATTGATATTCTCCAACAGCAAGGCCGGAAAGAAAGACTATGCCAGTAAAAAGCTGGCTTATCCCCTTGAGGCCGGGGCACTGACGGCTTATGACAAGCTGATGTCCACTCTTTATGAACCGGAGGAACGGCATAAGATCGAGTGGGCGATTGGTTCTATCGTCTGCGGGGATTCCAAGAAGCTCCAAAAGTTTATGGTGTTATACGGCGAGGCGGGAACCGGTAAATCTACAGTGCTCAACATTATCCAGAAGCTCTTTGATGGGTATTATACCACATTTGTTTCAAGAGACCTCGGCTCGTCCAGCAATGCCTTTGCCCTGGAAGCATTTCGCACAAATCCGCTGGTCGCCATCGAGCATGACGGAAAGTTATCCCGCATTGAGGATAACACTCGCCTGAACAGTCTGGTTTCCCACGAGGAGATGACGGTGAACGAGAAGTTCAAGTCCACCTACAGCAGCCGGTTCAAGAGTTTTCTGTTCATTGGTACGAACGAGCCTGTCCGAATTACGGATGCTAAGTCGGGTTTGATCCGAAGGCTCATCGACGTCTCCCCGTCGGGAAACAAGCTGTCCCCCTCAGAGTATCGGTCCGTAGTCAAACAGATTGACTTTGAATTGGGGGCGATTGCGTATCACTGTCAGGAGGTCTATCAGACAGATCCCGGATACTATGACGACTATATCCCTATCGCCATGCTGGGGGCGTCCAATGACTTCTATAACTTCGTGGTCGATTCCTACCCTGTATTCAAACAGGATGACGGTGTGTCTCTGAAGGCCGCCTGGGAGATGTACAAGACCTACAACGAAGAGGCGAAGGTCAACTATCCTCTCAGCAAGCGCGCATTCAAGGAGGAACTGAAGAACTACTTCCGAGAGTATGACGAGCGCCCGACTCTTGATGACGGCGCCCGTATTCGGAACTATTACAGCGGTTTCCGGACGGAGAAGTTTGAGGTTCAAGCGATTGGCGGGAAGACCAACAAAAAGAAGAGCAAGCTTATCCAATTTGACGCGACCCAATCTATATTTGACCGTGAGTGTGCTGACTATCCCGCCCAGTATGCTTCGGCCAACGAAACCCCCACTAAGAAGTGGGAAAAAGTCACTACCAAACTCTCACAGTTGGATAGCAGCCAGCTTCACTATGTCAAGTTGCCGGAGAACCACATTGTTATGACTTCTGCTCCAAGAAGCAGTCTCTGAAAAAATGGGAGATTGAGCTGGGCATTCACCATCAGGAGCTCGGCCTTCCCTGGGATCAGCCCGTTCCGGAAAACCTTTGGATGAAGGTCGCCGAATACTGCGATAACGATGTTATCGCTACCGAGGCGGTCTTCAATGCTCGTAAGGCAGACTTCGTGGCCCGTGAAATCCTGGCTGACGTGGCCGGCATGACGGTCAATGACACCACCAACACGCTGACTGCCCGGATCATCTTCGGCGGGAATCGGAAGCCGCAGGACGTGTTCAATTATCGTGATATGGGTGATGAGAGCCAGATATTTGATCCCGATGCTGATCTTCCCTTCACGATGGGACCGCAGACCTTCGATAAGTACACCGCCTTCGATAAGAAGGGTAAGCCTATCTTCCCGGGCTACAAGTTCGAGAATGGCAAATCCATCTATCGTGATGAGGAGGTCGGCGAGGGCGGCTATGTCTATGCGGAGCCCGGTATGTACGGGAACATTGCTCTACTGGACATTGCCAGTATGCATCCCCATAGCGTTCTGGCGGAAGTTCTCTTTGGCGAAGAGTACACACAGCGGTTCAAGGATATCGTGGATGCCCGCATCGCCATCAAGCATAAGGACTTCGACCGGGCGAGGAAGATGTTGAACGGCGCTTTGGCTAAGTACCTGACGGATGAGAATGCCGCTGCGGACTTGGCCCAGGCTCTGAAAATCGCCATCAACTCGGTCTACGGCCTTACCAGCGCCAACTTTGAGAACCCGTTCCGAGACAATCGAAACCGCGACAATATTGTTGCCAAACGTGGCGCCCTGTTTATGGTCAACCTCAAGCATGAGGTCCAGAAGCGGGGCTTTACTGTTGCCCACATCAAGACGGACTCGATCAAGATTCCCGATGCTACGCCGGAAATCATTCAGTTCGTCATGGAGTATGGCAAGCTCTACGGTTACAGCTTTGAGCATGAGGCAACCTATGACCGGATGACGCTGGTCAACAACGCTGTCTACATCGCCAAGTACGATACAGCGGAGCAGTGTCAGGCAAAGTATGGGTACGTCCCTGGCGACATCAAGAAGCATGGCGGTGAATGGACGGCCACAGGGACGCAGTTCCAGATTCCGTATGTCTTCAAGAAGCTCTTCTCTCACGAGGAGATCACCTTCGAGGATATGTGCGAGACCAAGTCGGTGAAGGACGCTATATATTTGGACATGAACGAGACCCTGCCTGATGTGAGTGCTATTGAGCAGGATTTCGAGAAGTTCAAGAAACTGAACGCCAAATTCCTGGAGGAAACCGGACAGGCCGCTAAGAACTACGATGAGGATGTGCAGGACTTTGAGCGTCAGATCGCTGAGGGCCACAACTATGTCTTCATCGGAAAGGTCGGCCAGTTCTGTCCCATGATGGATGGTTTCGGCGGAGGCGTCCTTCTCAGGCAGACCGAAAACAAAAAGACCGGTGAGATCGGTTATGCGGCGGTGACCGGAACGAAGGGCTTCCGCTGGATGGAATCTGAGATGGTCAACCAGCTGGACAAGCAAAGCGGAATCGACCGGAGCTATTACGACGCCATGGTAGATGCCGCCATTCATGATATTTCTCAGTACGGAGACTTTGAATGGTTTGTATCCGACGACCCTTATGTCAAAGTCGAGGACGACACCCCGCCGTGGGAAACTCCCGGTGAACCCTGGAGCGATGGCGGCGACGCTTTCGCCAAACGCTAAAACTACAAACCCTGTTGTGGAGGAGAGGACGCCTGTAGCAAGGTGCCTTCTCTTTTATATTTTGTGAAAAGGAGTCTTTAATTATGGCACGCCAAAACATTCCCAACCTCTCCATCGAGAACGCTCACCTTCTTTTCCGGAACTTCTCCGGCCGCGAGGATAAGTACAACCGCGCTGGACAGCGTAACTTCTGCGTCGTCATCGACGACCCGGATGAGGCCCAGAAGCTGATCGACGACGGCTGGAACGTCCGGCTCCTGGCTCCCCGTGAGGAGGGCGATGAGCCCCGGTACTACATCCAGGTGGCTGTCCGCTTCGACAACTATCCGCCCAAGGTGACCATGATGACCCGGCGTAACCGCAGGGGCACGGTTCTGGACGAGGAGTCCATCAGCACCCTGGACTTCGCCGAGATTCGCAACGTGGACCTCATCATTAACCCCAGTTTTTGGGAGGTCAACGGCAAGAGCGGCATCAAGGCCTATCTGAAGACCATGTACGTCACCATCGAGGAGGACGAGTTCGCGGCCAAGTATGCCGCACAGGAGGGGCCGGAGGAATAACCGGCGTGGCGTTTCTATGACGGGTCCATTCATACCTGGGGTGCTGGTTCGTTGATGGCCGGCGCTCCGCTGTGTTTGAAAGGAGTGCGAGCAATGAAACCGTTTTGGAGCAAACCGACCAAAAAGACCAAGTCAAGTGTACGGACGAAATCCAAACCGAAAGCAGCGCCTACTCCCAAGAAAAAACCGGAACCATGGAAACCGCCAATCCCTCCGAAGCTTCCGCAGACCCCGCCGACCTATGTGTTGCCGCCACCGCCTAAAGTCACGAAGCCGATAAACCAAGAACCGGTCCAACAGCCGGAACCTAAGAAAAAATCTCAGCGGCTCTTTACTGCGAGAAAGGATTTTCTAAAAACCTTTAACAGTTTAACCCACCGCTGGAGGTCCTGGGATATTTGGACTGACTTCGTGACTATGGCGGCGTGCGCCATTTCTAATGCGGTAGACAAATCCCATTTTGTCGAGCGGGAAGAATTGTATCTACGAACCATCAACAAATACAGCAAGGAAGAGCAGCTGCTTTTCCCTCAGTTGCTTGCATACACGGCCCTGGCTCTTGAATTAGACCAGGAGCAGGACTTTCTCGGCGACATCTATACCGAACTCGGACTCAACAGTAAAGAGCATCGCCAGATATTTACACCGTACCATGTATGCCATTTGATGGCCACACTCACGTTCGGTGATCTGGTGTCACAGGTCGAAGAGAAAGGCTTCGTTGAGATCAACGATTGTTGCTGCGGAGCAGGAGCGACATTGATCGCCGCCGCCAATGTGGCAAAGTATCAGCTCAGCGAAGCCGGTCTCAATTTCCAAAATCATATTTTGGTCAGCGGTCAGGACATTGACTACATCGTTACCATGATGTGTTACATCCAGCTTTCGCTTCTCGGTGTAGCTGGATATTTCAAGGTTGGAAACTCGTTGACCGAACCCATGGTGGCCGGAGACAGCCTTGAAAACTATTGGTTCACGCCGATGTATTTCTCCGCCGTCTGGAACTACCGGCGGCTATTCCGGCAAATTGATTCTCTTATGAAAGGAGACTCCGATGGCAACCAGCAAGGAGATCCATAACTTTTGCGAACGGCTGGAAACGGCCTGGTCTAACGTGCCTGATCTCCGCTTTGGGCAGATCATGTCCATTGTCTGGAGAAGGGCGCGACAGATGGGCCGTGACCCGTTCTGCATGACGAATGAAGAGCTGATTCGGCTCTATGAAGACTTCGATTAGAAAGAACCTGCTGAAAGGAGGACGCGGCCAATGGGAGGCATGAATCTCTATGACTATCAGCTCGACGCCATTAGCCGGATGAAAAATGGCTGTATCCTGTGTGGCGGCGTCGGAAGCGGCAAATCACGAACTGCTCTCGCGTACTACTACAAACTGCATGGTGGGGACCTGCTCACCTCAGAAAAGGTCCCGATGCAGAATCCGAAGAATCTGTACATCATCACGACAGCTCGGAAGCGGGATACGCTTGAGTGGGAGGGGGAACTGGCCCCATTCCTTCTCTCCACTCATCCAGAAGCGAACTACTACAAGAACACAGTGGTAATCGACTCCTGGAACAACATCGCCAAGTATACGGACGTGAAGGATGCGTTCTTTATATTTGACGAGCAGCGGGTCATTGGCTACGGGGCCTGGACCAAGGCGTTCCTGAAAATTGCTAAGGTCAACAACTGGATACTGCTCTCGGCAACGCCTGGTGATACATGGCAGGATTATATTCCGGTTTTCATTGCCAATGGTTTTTACAAGAATAAGACCCAGTTTGTTGAGGAGCACATCAACTGGGATCGGTTTGCAAAGTTCCCCAAGATTGACAGCTACCGCAACACAGGAAGGCTGATCCGTTTGCGCAACAGCATTCTCGTGACTATGGACTTCGAGCGGAAGACTACTTCTCACCATGAGGACGTTCTGGTGCCGTATGATATTTCCAAGTATAAGGACATCATGCGGAATCGGTGGAATCCTTGGGAAGACCGTCCGATTGAAACGGCTTCAGAGTTGTGCCTTGCGCTGCGTCGGATTGTAAACTCTGATGAATCCAGAAGTGTGGCCGTTCTTGAAATCATGGAAGACCATCCCAAGGCTATCATCTTCTACAGCTTTGACTATGAGCTGGATATTTTGAGGTCGCTCGGTTATCCGGAGGGAACGGAAGTCGCCGAGTGGAACGGCCATAAGCACCAGGAAATTCCCACCGGAGATAAGTGGGTATATCTCGTTCAGTACACGGCCGGGTGCGAGGGGTGGAATTGCATCACCACAGACACCATTATATTCTACTCCCCGCAGTATTCCTACAAGGTTTTCGTTCAGGCCAGCGGACGAATTGACCGGCTTACGACTCCCTACTCCGATCTCTGGTACTATCATCTGAAAAGCCAGTCGGGTATTGATCTCGCCATCGCTAAGGCTCTCGGTACGAAAAAGAACTTTAATGAGGGTAAGTTTGTCGGATGGACTACGAAGCCTATGGAGGTGAAGAAAATTTCTGCTCGTTTTGAAGACTTCGATTATGTAAAGGAAGCCATCCAGCAGGTAAAAGACCATGGCGGTAATCCTGAATGGGTGACCCAAACGGTCGATGTCAACGAAAAAGGCACAGTATTTCTGAAAGGCGGGCGCTCCCGACGGGGCGACCTGATGTATAGGAGTGAGTGCCCCTCCTTCGAGGGTTACTGGCTATCCGGAGGGCTTGGAAGTGTTCAATGTGCCTGCCGAAAGTTCCTAATTCCCGGAATCCAATTCGATTGTATGTGCGGAAAAGACTTCAAGAAGTGCCCGTACTATAAGGACGCATCTGCCAAGGTCGATGCGGATAAGATCGGCGAACTGATTACCCGGCGGCGCAGACAACTCCTCGTTCACAGTATCATCTATTACAAAATGGACGACAACCTGGTTTCGGATACTACATGGTCTGAATGGGGACAGGAGCTGGAGGAGCTTCAAACCAAGTATCCGGAAATTGCCGCCAAACAACCCTACGCAAAGGAATTCGCCGGATTTGACCATTCTACCGGTATGAATCTCCCGCTCAACGACCCTTGGGCCGTCAACAAGGCCCGACAATTACTGGAGCAAAAGAAACGAAAGAAGGAGGCTGCATAGTGCTGCGAACTATCATTGGAGTTATCGCTCTAATAGCCGATGCTTGGTCTATGAACCGTGAGTACAAAGACGGTAATCTTATCGGCGTGTTGTTCTGGGGAATCCTGCTGCTCTGTGTTGTGGTGGCTATGGTATGAAAAGGAGGATGGCTATGAATGAACAGGAACGGTTTCCGATTATGAACACTGATTGGAAGTCTCGTCAGCTGAAGGATGATGTTCCGATGCAATGGGTGCTTAATCACGAAAGCCAGTGCCTCACTAACCACGGTCAAACTGCTCGGAGACTCAAAGAACGTGGAGGTCTGTCCCCTAAAGAATTGTACGCTGTTATTCATGATATGCGATACGACGCTGTGAAGCTCTCCGAAGATGAGTGTAGGAAGGCTATCAAAGAGATGCTTATGAAGCATTCTGAGCTTGGTGTGCAAACATTCAGACAGTACCTGACAAGGCTGAGTACCATCGCGCAACTCTCCACAGAAGAGAACTTTCTGGCCATTCAGCGTATTCAGGCTGATATTTTGAACAGCTATACCGCCGGGGATCTGTCCGACTTTGAAAAGCGAGCCCTCCACAATGTCGCAACTATCGCCATGAACAATATACGGGATGACCTCCGCACCTGCAAGGAAGGGGATAACTAATGGCGCAAAAGAGAATCAAGATGGTTCAGTCGGACTCCTTGTCCAACAAGATTCGGCTTCTGTATGACGATGGGAGCCAGGGCGAGCTTAATGTAGAGCATTGCCGAAATCCTGTCGTGCAGTTCGAGGCCCTGACCGGCCTGACACTTAAGCAGGCCAAGATGAAACTGGGTATCAAAACCTGAGAAGACAGTGATATTTCATTGACAATCAGCAAGCCCCGACAGTTGCTATAAATGAAAAAAAGGAAAGCATTAACCCATTGGCGTGCATGAAAGGACGTGGAATCATGACAAATGAAGTGCTCTACAGACATGTTTGCGTGATGCTCCAGGAATACGACTTGCACACTGGTAACCGAGGTGCAGATAATGTAATCTCTAACCCAGAAAAATGGATTTCCAGTGACTACTTTCCATTTTACGCTGCTGCCGCTGAACTGTTGATCGAAATCCGAACCCGACTGGATACGCAAACTACACCACGCGCCACTCTCGCTGCCATTACCAGGATTTACAAAAATTGTAATGATAGGCGCCCTGATATGCAAGGGATATTTACCTTTGGAGACCGATTTGTAATCTGTGATGGATACCGACTTCTTCGTCTGACCAATGATATTTCAAGTATCCCTCATGTCACGAATGACTTTGACGTTGTTTCTGTGATGAAAGGCGTAGGGCCTACCAGTGAAATTCTCAAACTGCCGACTATCGGTGAGCTTCGCGCATTCATCGTTGAAAGTAAGGCTAAACACGGAAGAAAGGGTCTGCTTGCTCCTTATTGCATTGACGATTTTATCTGGTGTAACTCCCAATATTTGATCGACATGATGCAGGCTCTTCCTGGATGCACCGCCTATAAGCCTGAAAAACCGACATCGCCCATTTATTTCGAGGCTGCCAACGGCGATGATGGAATCTTACTCCCGGTGCGTCCTCCAAAAAGCGATGAACGGAAAGAATAAAAATAATCAAAGGAGAAATCATCTATGGATCTGAAGCAATTCTGCAAAGACAACAACATCCCCCTGGAGAAGTTGGGGGCCATCGGTGAGGTGAGTGACGGGTTTCACACCTTCAATTCCCTCTACAATCAGCGGCTGATCCTGACTGCCGCGCTGGCCTGCGCCTTCCCGAATCGAGCATGGAAGTCCCACAAGCACAGCAACGGCGAGGCTCCCTTCGGTGGTGGATGGTTTATCGTGGGCTTCGCTACTCCGGAGGGTCAGTATACCTACCACTACGAGGACAAGGACTGGGATCTCTTCCAGTGTCCGGAGGTGGACAAGGCGCCTGAGTGGGACGGCCACACGGATAAGGATGTCACAAGACTGCTCTCTCTGTTCAAGCCTGACGCCGGCACGAAGACCGACTGGGCCGAGCGGGAAATCGCGCTGGCTGTCGCTGCTGAAAAGGAGATGGCGAAGGGTACGAACGATTGGGCCTATGGTGCCGCCTGTTATGAGAGTGCTCTGCGGGCCCATCAGTCTCTTTCCCGTGACGGCCACTCCGGCTATAGCATCCAAATCACCAAGGGCATTCTGAACCGGCTGATTGACGGCAAGTGTCTGACGCCCATTGAGGATACGCCTGATATTTGGGTCGATGTGTCGGAAATCTTCGCCAAGGATCAGAAGAACAAGCACTATCAGTGCTCCCGGATGTCCTCCCTCTTCAAGGTGGTCGCTGAGGACGGCACTGTAACCTACAGCGACACGAACCGGGTCTGTGCGGTCAATGTTGACGACCCTGATAACGCTTATACGAACGGTTTCACCACCCGGCTGGTCGATAAGATTTTCCCGATTACAATGCCCTACTTCCCGTCCAGCAAAAAGTTCCGGGTCGTTCGGGACGAATTCCTGGTCGATCCCAATAACGGTGATTACGATACCGTAGCCTTCCTTTGCATCATGACCCCGGACGGCAAGAAGGTGGAACTGAACCGCTACTTCAAGGAAGTGGACGGTAAGATGATTCCGATTCAGGAGGCCGAGTTCAATGAACGGAAAGCCAAGCGGGTGGTAAAAAAATGACACTTGTTGAGTTTGCCGAGGACATCATCGGACTAAAATTATGGGAAAGTCAAAAGAGATTCCTTGAAGAACTTGAAAAATTTCCAAGAGACGTTCGGTTGATAGGCACGCGAGACGGTAGGATATTTACCTTGAAAGGGGGCGCGGACAAGGAATGAAGAATTCTGATGTGATTTTGGTCGGTTTTGACCACGGTGGTGGTGATATCGCTGTTCTTATTGTCGGTCGTCGAGAGGCTGGCGGTACAACCACGATCATCAATCAATTCCAGGGCAAGGAAGCCGAAGAATTGTATCAGAAGTTGGTGGAAAAAGCCTAATGTAGGGCGCTAAATAAAAGTGGAGGAACTATAACTCATGAATGAGGCGATTGAAAGCATGGCCATTGAACTTTTGAGTGATTCTGCCGGTTTCAGCTCTCGCTCTATCTGGAATGTCATTAAAACGGATGTCATCAGTTATGTTCGAGATTGCACATACGGCGAGTTCCGATTTACGAAGGGTGATGTCGCCGCTGCTATTGGCGATTCTCTTTGCAACAAATTAGGGGTTGCGCCTTAACCCAAGAGATTGTACCGATGTTTTCTAAAAGAGGGCCCTGGGTAACTGGGGTTCTCTTTTATATTTCAAGTGAAAGAAGGTCGAACGCTATGAAAATCATCAAACGTGATGGCACGGAAGCCGAGTTCAATTCTGGGAAAATTTCCGCCGCCATCACGAAGGCCAACGAGGCTACGAACGGCGAAAGGGAGCTGACCGCTGAGCAGGCCGTCTCTATTGCCAGCTATATTTCTTCCCATGCTGGGAAGCTGGATCGGACCTTGACAGTCGAAGAAATCCAGGAGCTTGTGGAGACCGAGCTCATGAAAGCTGGCGCTTATGAAACTGCCAAGCGGTATATCCGTTACCGCTACAACCGTTCTCTGGCACGGCGGGCCAACACTACGGACGAGAGGATTCTCAACCTCATCGAGTGCTGCAACGAGGAGGTCAAGCAGGAAAACTCCAATAAAAACCCGGTTGTGAACTCCACGCAGCGGGATTACATGGCCGGCGAGGTTTCCCGGGATCTCACTGAACGTCTGCTGCTTCCCCCTGATATCGTGGAGGCTCACAGGCAGGGGATCATCCACTTCCATGATTCTGACTACTTCGCTCAGCATATGCACAACTGCGATCTGGTCAATCTGGAAGATATGCTGCAAAATGGAACGGTCATCAGCGGAACGCTTATTGAGCGGCCTCACCGATTCTCTACAGCTTGTAACATCGCCACACAGATCATCGCCCAGGTGGCTTCCAACCAGTATGGAGGCCAGTCCATTTCTCTGACCCACCTGGCTCCTTTCGTGGACACCAGCCGGAAAGAGATCCGCAAGAAGCTGGAAGAGAGCCTGAGTAAAGTGGGCGTGTCCTTTACCAAAGAGCAGATTGATATTCTGGTGGAGGAACAGGTCCGTGACGAGATTCGGAATGGTGTCCAAACCATCCAGTACCAGATTCTCACTCTGCTCACCACCAATGGTCAGACGCCTTTCGTGACGGTCTTTATGTACCTGAACGAGGCCCGCTCCGAGCAGGAAAAAAATGACCTTGCGGTCATCATCCAGGAAATGTTGGAGCAGCGGTATCAGGGCGTAAAGAACGAGTGCGGCGTGTGGGTTACGCCGGCCTTCCCGAAACTCATCTATGTGGTGGAGGAAGACAACTACTGCGAAGGAACACCGTTCTGGTATCTGACAAAGCTGGCAGGCAAGTGCACTGCCCGACGGATGGTTCCGGATTATATTTCTGAGAAAAAGATGCTGGAACTGAAGGGCGACGTGTATACCTGCATGGGCTGTCGTTCGTTCCTGACGCCGGACCGCTTCACTGATGCTGGGGTAGTCAACATCGCCAATGCGAAGAACTATGTTCCCGGCCAGCACAAATACTACGGACGTTTCAACCAGGGCGTTGTCACCATCAACCTGCCCGATGTAGCTCTCTCCTCTGGCGGCGACGAGACTAAGTTCTGGGATATTCTCAATGAGAGACTGGAACTGTGCCACAGGGCTCTTCTCTGCCGGCATGAACGGTTGAAAGGAACAATCTCCGATGTGTCGCCTATCCTTTGGCAGTATGGCGCTCTGGCCCGGCTGAAAAAAGGCGAGGTCATTGACCGGCTTCTGTACGATGGATATTCTACCATCTCTCTGGGCTACGCTGGTCTTTATGAGTGCGTCAAGTACATGACTGGAGAGAGCCACACCAACCCGGGGGCCAAGCCTTTTGCCATCGCTGTCATGCAGCGGCTTAATGATGCCTGTAAAACTTGGAAAGCGGAGAGCAACATTGACTTCTCTCTCTACGGAACACCGCTGGAGTCCACCACCTACAAGTTTGCCAAGGCTCTCCAGAATCGCTTTGGTGTCATTCCCGGCATTACCGATAAGGGTTACATCACCAACAGCTATCATGTCCATGTAAGTGAGCCCATCGACGCCTTTGAGAAGCTCCGCTTTGAGGCCGAGTTCCAGGCGCTGTCTCCCGGCGGAGCCATCAGCTATGTCGAGGTCCCCAATATGCAGAACAACATCCCTGCTGTTCTGGCTTTGATCCAGTTCATCTATGAGAACATCATCTACGCCGAGCTCAACACCAAGAGCGACTACTGCCAGTGCTGCGGCTGGGATGGTGAGATTCAGATTGTCGAGGAAGACGGAAAGCTCATCTGGAAGTGTCCCAAGTGTGGTAACACCGACCAGACCAAAATGAACGTGGCCCGTCGCACCTGCGGCTACATTGGCACTCAGTTCTGGAATCAGGGGCGGACTCAGGAAATCAGAGACCGGGTACTGCATCTGTAAAGGAGAAAAATATGCCGAATCAATTTACTGAAATCGAGCGGAAATTCTTGCTCGATTCTTTCCCTACCAATCTGCCTTTGAAGGAAGAGTTTCAGGTCTACCAGGCCTATCTCTCCATTAACCCGGAAGTCAGAATCCGGCGCAATGAAAAGGACGGTAAAGATACGGCCTACTACCTGGCCATCAAATCCAGCGGCGAAATGATTCGCAAGGAAATTGAGATCCCTATCTCTAAAGAGCATTTCTATGCTCTGGCTGAAATGGTGACCCAGCCCTTTATTACGAAGGACTTCCGTATTTATCAGCTTCCGAATGACCTTCTGCTGGAGTGTTCCCATGTTGACAAAGGGCGTAATACCGAGTTCATGTACGGAGAAGTCGAGTTCCCGAGTGTGCAGGCTGCTGAAGCCTTCAAGCCGCTTCCGAACTTTACAGCAGATGTCACAAAAGACCCCTCCTATAAGATGAAAAACTTCTGGAAAGCAACTCGCTGCTGACGCGAAAATCACACACTCTTCTATGAGAGGGAGAGCCTGTGGAAACATGGGCTTTCTCTCTTAATCTTATATTTGAAAGGAAAAAGTGTAATGCACAAATTAGACGAGCTGATTGCCGCTGGGTATTCCATTGAGAATGCCAAAATCACCAGCGTATCCCTCAACATGAAGGACTACGGGTGCCTGACTCTCAATATCTGTTTGGAGGGCGCCGGCTGGGGTGTTGTTTACGGCGGCTACTGCCTTGGCAAAGGTTATCTCGGAGCGGAAAAGTTCGAGGGCTACGCCAAGGGTATGGAAGCCATCATGCAGATCATGAACACAGTCGGTGTCTCCGACCTTCACGACATGGAGGGGAAGTATGTCCGTGCCGCCACGAAGGGTTTGGGGGCCACCGTAACAATTATCGGCAACATCATCAAGGACCTCTGGTTCGACTATGAGGGCTTCTTTGATGAGAAGGAGCCGGAAAAAGAGGGTGTTCCTGGACGTGCCAAGATTATCGCTGTTGATTTTGACGGAACCCTGGTTGAGGAGGGCAAGTGGCCTGAGATCGGCGCTACAAACCATAAAGTCCTCAACTACTGCAAGCGGGAGCAGGAGAAAGGAACCCGCATCATTCTCTGGACAAATCGGGCCGGTGAGCCTCTTGACAATGCCATCAAATGGTGCGAAGAACACGGCCTGCGTCTTGACGCTGTCAACGATAACCTTCAGGAGTCCGTCGACTTCTTTGGGTCTAATACCCGCAAGATTTATGCGGACGAGTTTATTGATGACCGGATGAAAGAAGGCTTTAACCTGCCCTACACGGAGAGTTAAGACAATGTGCGAGTTCTGCGAACGTCATGCAGGCAACGGCCAAGAGTGTGGCAAGGACTATCCGATCAAGCCCTGTGGAAATGGCGATCTTGGTGTAAGAGCCGAGTACATCGACGGAGGCATCATTCTCTTCAAAGATCACAATATTGCCAGTGGATATTTTGACATCAACTTCTGTCCTATTTGCGGACGAAAGATCGACCAGAAAAATCCCGACGGGGAAAACCTGATATTTGAAAGGAAAAGTGTAATGGACGTAAAACGATTTGACAGCGGTGAAGGAAACGTATGGAAATACGTCTTCACAAAGGCAGATATGGTGGCTGAGGCCGTTCTGTACTGCTATGAGGATTTCTACAAACGCACAGTGATTTGCTGTTCTACCATGAGTGGTTGCCCGGTTGGATGTAAGTTCTGTGGAACCGGCAATAAGTTTGTGCGGAATCTGACCTCCGCTGAGATCATCGAGCAAATTCAGGATGTACTCCTGGATAAGGGAATCGAAGATGTCGACACAATCGGAGAGCGGTTCCAGATTATGTTTATGAGCATGGGCGAGCCGCTGCTGAACTGGGATAACGTATCAAGCGCAATCAAAACGCTCCATGATCTCTATCCCAATGCGGAACTGTTGCTTTCGACCATTGCCCCGAACAACAGGGATGCATGGGATAAACTGATTCGGCTTTCCAAGGACATCCCCAACATTGGGTTGCAGTTTTCCATCCATAAGTCCACCGATGCGGCCCGAAATATTTTGATCCCCTACAAAGACAAGCTGACGCTTAAGGAGATCCGCGATATTGGCATTGTCTGGTGGAGAGAGACTGGTCGGTGCCCCTATCTGAACTACTGCATCGACGGCACAAATAATACGGAAGAGGATTCCGCCCGTCTGATGAATCTGTTTTCCCCGGTTATTTTCAACTTCACCTTCAGCGTCGTATGTTCTCCAAATGAGAGCATGAAAGATGCAGGATTCCGCGAGTTGAGCACAGTGCGATCTTTTGAACAGAGCTTTGCGGCGCAGGGCTACAATACCAGGATTTTCAATCCGGACGGACAGGATGACATCGGCGGCGGATGTGGCCAGCTCTGGTACGTTCAGAAGTGGATGAAAGAAAGGGGCTCTAACAACAAATGAAAAAGATATTTACGGCCATCCTCGCTCTGGGGATGGTCTTTTCCATGTCAGGGTGCGGAAATCGCCAGATGATTGATCTCACCTACAACTACAGCTATGCCATCATCAGTCTGCCGAATGGCGAACTGATCGAGGGCAAGGTAGACTCTTGGCGGGATTACCAGGATGGCGATCAGGTTCAGATTACCGTCGATGGCGTGACTTATCTCGTCCATGCTACGGACGCCGTGCTGATGACGGAGGAGCCTAAATGACGGACAAGGAGTTGCTTGACTTTTGTAAGCGGCATAACGTTGAACTCAGCATCAGTTTCGATCCTGACAGAGACAGCTATCACTTGCGAATGCAAAGGGGCTGGCTGCGAATCAACTATATTTTCAGCTCGGCGTGTGTTGACACTGCCAAGGCTTGGAATGCCATTGTAAAGTCTAAGCTGGAAGAGCTGGAGAAAAACCTGACTCGCATGGAAAGAGTCGGAAAAGAGGAGGAAACGCAATGATTCTGATTGAAAAAACGCAGGTCCTGGGCTGGGACCACACTATCCGCGGGATGCGGAATCCGATGAACAGCTGGACCAAGTCGGACAGCGGCTATCAGTGCCCTTATAAGCAGGATGACGCTCCCATCTGCGGCAACTGCACCGAGAACATCTGTGTCGGCCCCAACGACCTGGATCTCATGCTGCGGCTGGCCAAGGCCGGCTCGGTCGATGGCAAGTTCCGCCGGATGATCGTGGTGTACGTTGACATCACCGCTCCGCTTTACTGGTGGAAGGGGTTCGATACCTATAAGGTTGGTACGGTCGCCAACTCCTGCTCCACCATGCACAAGATCCACGCCAAGGAGTTCACTATGGAGGACTTCTCCTGTGAGCACCTTGAAGACTTTAACCTCGATGATGGCGATTGTCCTTACAGCTATGCTGACGGGATGTTCGCCCACATGATTGACCGGATTGTCGAGCAGCTCAACGTCGCCAGGAAGCTATTTCTTAAAACCAACGACAAGAAATACTGGTGGCAGATGATTCAGCTTCTCCCCTCCAGCTACAACCAGAAGCGGACGGTCATGCTGAACTATGAGGTTCTGGCCAACATCTACCAGCACCGGCGCAATCATAAGCTGGACGAGTGGCGCGAGGTTTGCCGCTGGATTGAGGGCCTGCCCTACAGCAAGATCATCACCTGCAACGTGGCTGCTAAGAAAGAGCAGCTGAAAGCCTTTGCTGATAACCCCGATCCTACTCCTGTTCATGAGGAGGACCTGAAGCAAATCGAATCTCTCAAATCTGCTCTGAATGAGTTGAGCTGGAAGAAATGGACCGATGAGCAAAAGGCCAAGATTCTTCAGGCGTGGGACGATATTCAGAAGGAGGGTCTGGAATGAGCGACCACGGCTTTGCTCGTTGCGATGGCGAGTTTGAAGTCATCGGCGAGGATCTGAATATGTCTACCATGGGCATCGTTCAGATGACCCTGGCAGAACCTTGGAAAGCGCCTGATATTTCCCGTGAGCTTGCGCTATTGGATGCGCATTATCAAAATTCCATGAAAAACAAGGAGGACAAGCAAATGTTGGCTATCGGAACAAAGGTAATCGTGCGAACCTGCAATGATTACAACGGCCGCTACACCGGAAAGATCGGTATTGTATGCAAGCACTGGAATAAGTCCAAGAGAGTCGGCGTTACCTTGGACGGCATCAAGAACCCCGACAGCAAGGAGGGCGTTTTCTGGTTCTCGGAGAACAGCGTCATGCTCTACAAGCAGCCCACCACCATGCTGAACCCGGGTAACGTAAAGAGCGTCATTTTCAGCAGCGATAAGACCATCGTTCTGTGGGATGACGGCACCAAGACTATCGTCACCTGCGGCGAGGGAGACTCCTTTGATCCCTATGCCGGCTTCTGTGCCGCTGTTACTAAGAAGGTGTTCGGCACTACAAGCTGCGTGAAGCGTATCATCAAGCAGAACTCCAAAACCGTTCCCGTCAAGGTCAAGAAGACGAATACCTCCAACAAGGAGGGCTGATCTATGTTTCGTGTGATCATCGCCGGCGGCAGAGACTTTGACGACTATGCACTTTTGACCGAGACGATGGACAAATACCTCGCTGATGTTAAGGGCGATATTGCCATCGTCTACGGAAAAGCCCGTGGGGCTGATACCCTTGGTGAGCAATATGCCAAGGCTCACGGATATTCTGTCTTTGAGTTTCCTCCTAACTGGAAACGCTACGGCATATCAGCCGGGTTCATCCGTAATACGGAGATGGCTAAGAACGCAGATGCCCTTGTGGCATTCTGGGACGGTCAGAGCCTCGGCACGAAGCACATGATCGCAACCGCTACTCAATGCGGTATGGACGTCCACGTGGTGCGATACGAAAAAGGAGGATCAATCACATGATATTGCTGTTGTGTCTCATCGCGGCTATCACTTTCACGGTGATTGCTGTGATATTTTTTGATGACTGGAGCATTAAAGGTTGCTTCGGCGCTGTCGGGTTTGTTTTGGCGCTATTCGCATGGATCGCCGTTGTTATTATGGGCATAGTCGCGATTATCACCAATGCCGGCGCAAAGGGCGATATTGCCGCCAGTCAACAGCTATACGATTCTCTGGTCTATCAGCTGGAGAACAACCTCTACGATAATGACAATGACATCGGTAAACGTGAGCTCTACGACAAGGTAACTGAATGGAATACCGACCTTGCCCGCGGACAGGCCATGCAACATGATTTCTGGTTTGGTATATTTTATGCCGACATCTATGATGGCTTTGAGTTTATTGAGCTCCCGCAGATTGGAGAGGGTTCGGAATGAGCGAAAGCAGAGAGCACAAGCGGCGCTACAATCTTCGTCTGGAGTTCATCGCCGAGATATCCAAGTGGCTGGATCGGGAACCGCCCATGATCCTCTTCTGGAAGTGGCGCAAGTGAAAAAATGAGCGCCCCACTTGGGAGAAGTTCTCCAAGAAGGAGTTTGAGTTCTATGACCCCTACGACCGTTGGTGAAGACGAGTTCATTCCTCTCAAGGATGAGATCGTTTGGGTTCGCGGCAATAACTCCGATGGAACTCCCGGCTACATCATCACAAGCAATAAAATGAGAAGTGTATATTTTCTGTACGCCTATGAGAAAGGCGCATGGAAGAAAATCGCCAAGGCTCGGTCCCCGATTACATTCGAGGGCCGAGTCAAACTTTTATAACCCTCTGCGGAAGGCAGAAATTATATTTTTGGAGGTAAATCACAATGCGTAAGTTGCTCAGGAACATGGCAAAGGCCAAGATGGCTCAGATGGGCTACTCCAAGATCAACAAGCGGATGGATCACGGCCGCTGGCGTGAAATCGTCGGCGCTTATCCCGTGAACGTGGTGACTGGCCAGGAGATGTCCAAAAGCTTCTGCGGCAAGAAGAAGTACCAGCGCGGCCCCGGCAGCCTTCGGCATCTCTTCGCGTACTGAGGAGGTGTCTGAGATGAAGAAAGAGGAACAGGTCATCAAGACCATTGCCAAAGGGCCTGGCATGAGCCCTAATGAGTACCAGAAGCTGGCGCTCCGGACGGCGTCGAAAGAAGCTATGGAAAACCCCACGCTCAACGGCGTCCTCGGCCTGGGTGGTGAGTCTGGCGAGTGTTTGGATCTGGTGAAGAAGCATCTCTTCCAGGGCCACGACCTCGACAAGGCCAAGATGGCGAAGGAACTGGGTGATGTGGCCTGGTATCTGGCGCTCACGGCCTATGCGATTGGCTATGATCTGGAGGATATTCTCCGCATGAATATCGAGAAGCTGCGGGCGCGGTATCCGGACGGCTTCGATGCGGATCACAGCCTCCACCGTAAGGCCGGTGACGTGTAAGGAGCACCAGACATGGAAAATAACGAAGAGCTGTTCGTCGAGTTTGACCGATACTGCAAGACCTGTCAACATGAAAAACTCGAAGAAGCTGAGGCTCCATGCTCCGAGTGTCTGGAACATCCGGTAAATGCCAATTCCCATAAACCTGTTTGCTATAAGGAACGGATTTAACGAATCTTCCGATTAAGGGAGGGCCTGCGGAAACGCGGACTCTCCCTTTTATATTTCAGGAGGTAAACATGCCAGTATTCGGAAAGGAAATCATATCGCAAAGATGTGTTCTTCCAAACGGACTTGATGAGCCGATTTTCTTCTGGAGAAATTACATCGAGATGGACGGTAAAATGATGGAGATTATGCGGGTATTTGACTGCGAAGCCCACTGCCATATTCGAGAAGCAGGGATGGACGTTTGTCTCATCAACGGCATAGTTGAGCCCGTTGCGGAGAGCTACATAAAGCCATGCGGCAAAGCAAATGTTTGTTTGAAAATTTGTTCTCGCAAAAAAGAATTGGCATTAAAGGAGCTTAGCGAACACTGGCCGTGGCTTACTCCGGAAATAAGAGCGTTCTATCAAAAGATTGTGGAAAGCGAGGATTCCCCATGAATAATAAACACACCTGGTGGGCCTGGGCAATCAAAAATTCGGTTTGCGTTATCTGCTGGACGGGGCTGGCTATTTGGTTTGATCATTGGTGGATTGCCCTTTTCGCGATACTGTTCATGTCCACGTTTACAACCAAAGGAAACTCTGGCCCCTACCGCTATTACTGTGACCACTGTGGAACATATTCGCCGGAGGGCGTGTCCCGAGATGAAGCGGAGCGGAGCCGCATTGAAGCTGGTTGGATTCGCCGGAAGGTCAATGGTGAGTGGGAAGATATTTGCCCAGAATGCCAAAAACGGGAGGGCTTCTGATGAGCGCAGTGATCATGGACGGCGTCGCTCTTGCCGAGCGGATTAAAACCAATATTTGGAGGTGGTCTAAAAAACTCCCTTATGTCCCCCCATCTGGCAGTCATTATGGTTGGTGACAACCCTGCGTCCAGAACTTATATTTCCGGGAAGGTTCGCGATTGCGGCGAGTGTGGTTTTGACTGCCGTGTACATTTCTTCACAGATCGCACTACGGAAGACGACCTGATGAAGCTGATTCACCAGTTAAACATGTCTCCGAGTGTTCATGGTATTATGGTGCAACTTCCTCTTCCTCCCCACATTAACCGACGCAATGTTATCAGCGCTATTGATCCGGAAAAAGACGTGGATTGTCTCCACCCGCTCAATGTTGCGAACAATGTTGTCCATCAGGGTCGAGGCCCAACACCGTGTACGCCTGCCGGTATCATGAAGCTGCTACAGGAGTACCGTTGTGACCCTGACAGTAAACGGGCGGTTGTTATCGGTCGCTCCGATATTGTCGGCGTCCCAATGGCTTTTATGCTTCAGCACGCCAATGCCACTGTGACAGTCTGCCATTCTCACACGAAAGACCTCGCTTGGATTACTCATCAGGCTGATATTTTGGTATCTGCCGTTGGTCAACCGGGATTGGTCATTCCTGAGATGGTGAAGCCGGGTGCGGTGGTCATTGACGTTGGTATCACCAGCGGCCCCGATGGCAAACTCCATGGCGATGTGGACTTTGAGAGGGTGAAAGAAGTCGCATCTCACATCACGCCTGTTCCTGGCGGCGTCGGTCCTATGACCCGAGCAATGCTCATGCGTAACATGTGGGAGGTGTGCCATGAGCGCTGTTAGCCCGGAAGAAATCAGAAGCGGTTTAGCGCTGTACGAGCAAAGGAGAAAAGCGATGTATGACAAATACGCTACGCATATCGGCGAAATTGCAATCGGCCTGCTCAAGCCCTGTACGGACGACTATGCATCCAAAATCTGGCCCGTCATCGAGGAAGATGTGGTCAACGATGTTCTGGAGTGCAGCACTGTTACAGGTGGAGATGGCTTTACAGACGGCGATGTGGCTCTGGCACTGGGGCGCGTACTCTATAACCGGCTTGGAGGTAAAAACATGACGGAACCTACTTTGAAGCGCCACTGCTCTGTGTGCGGAAAACCGCTCACCTGTGACTGCTACTATTCCGACTATGGGCTGGTCAAGCTTGACGGCCAGGGCCATACCCGCATCGAATTTGATGCCTGCCCCAAGTGCCTCGATAAGGTTGTCGAGACCATCAAGCAAACTTTCAAATGCGATAAGTAACAAGGAGGCTATATTTTTATGAACGACAAAGTTGCACGTCACAAGCAGCTCTGCGACGAGCTGAATCAGCTCTATGCCAAGAAAAACCATGACTACGGTGACAGCTTTCACCAGACCTACGTCGAGGAGGGGCTGGCCATGACCCGCATCCGGCTGGGGGATAAGTTCTCCAGGTTTAAGACCCTGTCCAGACTCTCAGCCAGCGACAGCGATCAGCAGAAGGTTACGGATGAGTCCATTCGGGATACCCTGATCGACCTGGCCAACTACGCCCTCATGACCATTCTGGAGATGGATGGTGAGAAAAATGCGGGCTAAAATTCAGGAGCGCTACTACGTTCTCCTCGCGCTGATCAAAGCCGCTGGTATCGCTTTCGGACGGACAAGCCAAACGTTCCGGGATCGACTGGATGTTCTCATTGCCACGGTATGCCTGGCTTTCGATGTGGAGCTGCTGAAAAACAAGCTCTGCGCAATCCTGCTCATTCTCTGTACGCTGCCGGTGGTGTTCCTTGACGGGGATGCCACCGCTACTGTTTTCATGGCATTTATCGCGGTGCCGATGTTCTTCGCCAAGGAGCCGTGGATCTACTGACAGCTGCACTACCGCTATATTTTCCCGCGTGAAAAACGCCCTCTATTATGGAGAAATACACTTCACAATAAAGGAGTTTTTGAGATGAAAAAATTATTTGTATTGCTTCTGGTGGTTGCCATTGGTATCAGTGCCTTTATGGCCGGAATCGTAATTGGACCGAAACTCGGTTCTACAGAATACGAAATCGGAGAGGTAGAGGTCGGTGAAATGGTGACCGGAACGGAGGCGGCAGAGATCTATCATCAGAACCACAACGGAAAGTAATTCTCTATGAAGGACGGAGCCTAAACAAGGGCTCTTTCCTTTTGAGAAAAAACAAAAAAAAGAAAGGGTTTGTAAACATGAAAGACACTATCCGGAACATCCTCATTGCGCTCTTGGTAGTTCTGCTCCTTGTGGGCGGAACTTATACTGCCATCCAGTGGGACGCCATCGTTGGCAAGTGGCAGACGAACGCCGAACGAGAGGTGTTCAAAGAGACTACGGCATATTCGGAGGCCGCGGCGACTTTCCTGGCTGACAGCTATCAGCAGTACAACAATGCTGATGACGAGACTGAGAAAAATGCCATCATGGAGTATGTCGTCATGCGTTATCCCAACCTCGATACTGGCAATATCGACAACGACACCCTGCGCCGATTCTACAACCAGTGCCTTAACCATTAAAGGAGGAAAAAGACATGAAGAAAAATTTCAAATTCGTATGCCTGGTGTTCTGCGCCGTGATGATGACCTGCCTCATGACCGGCTGCTATGAAAGTACGAAAGAAACCCAGTATACCGAGGACATCAAGAACCAGATCAGCGATATGTACGGCTATCCCGATGTGACAAACTTCTTTGAGTATTCCCAGCTCAAAGAGATCTACGAGATGCGGGACAACCCAAACCTGATCTGCTACTGGTACACCAAAAATGACATGACCGGCAAGTGGATCTATCAGGGAACCTGTATCGGCTACGGCATTCCGTACAGTACTTCGATCACCGCTCCTGAATCTCCGCAGGAAGCATATGCCAACGGCAGCTATCACACAGTCCTTCCGCTTGCTGAACCGAATGGACTTTATACGGACGGCCTTTCGACGTCGGCAACTTGGATCTTGACGACTGACAGCAGCGGAAAAATCACGCCCACATACGTCGAAAGCGAAATCACGATCAGCCAGTCCAAAATGGATATTCGGCTCTGCGAGGACTGGTCCATTCCGTCTGACTATTAACAAGCGCTTATCATAGCAAAAAACCGGTGTTGACCCGACGAGCTTACTGGAAGGGAAGGTTGTAGGAACGCGACGTAAAGAAAGGAGAAGTCGTCATGAAACGCAACGGACGAATTCACGATCCCACGGGTTTTCAGGCTATCCAGAACATTACGGACGAGACCAGAAGATTCTACAAGCTGCTATACACCATCTACTATATTTGTGAGCTTGCCGGGTTTGACGTCGGCGAACGCATCGTCCTGATCGACATGAAGACGGGGCGAATTTGGAAATGAGGTGATTAACCTATGAGGAAAAGAGGCCCGATGGATTTCAGGGATATTATCATCCTTCTCGCAAGAGTTGCGACCATCGGTCTTGCTCTGCTTATTTTTGCTGCCGGATGGGTTATGAAAGGACTTTGGCCATGAACTATGCTGCGATTAAACCCTGCGATATTGCCAACGGTCCTGGCGTGCGGGTTTCTCTGTTCGTGTCTGGCTGCACTCACCACTGCCCGGGATGCTTTCAGCCTGAGACCTGGGATTTCAACTATGGCGAGCGATTTACAGACAGGGAGATATGGCGCATTCTCCATCTGCTGGAACCGAGTTATATCAGTGGCCTGACCATTCTCGGAGGAGAGCCCTTAGAGTATCAGAACATGCCTGATGTGTGGGCACTTCTTGACGCATTTCGGCGCATGGGGCCGCGTGAAAAAACGGTTTGGCTGTACACAGGATCGACTTTGGAGTACCTTTACGCACGACCGTATCGAGAGGGAGCGCTCACCAGAGAGATTCTTTCAAAGGTTGATATTCTGGTTGATGGGCGTTTTGTCGAGGCGCAGAAGGACATCAGTTTGGTGTTCCGCGGATCGGCTAACCAGCGGATCATTGATCTGCGAAAAACGGAAACAGCTGGTGAAATTGTTCTGTGGCGAGAGGAGGAAACCAGAGGCAATGCTTGACAACTTCGGGCGGCTTGTGCGCGATATTCGTATCACAAGAAGCCTACTACTTTATGATATGGCACGAGACCTCAGCGTTACACCTGCCGAACTGTCTGCTATTGAGTGCGGAAAGAAGCCCATTCCTGACTGGTTCATTCCAGCACTGAAAGAGAAGTATGACATCGGTGACACCTGCGCTAACACGCTGTCCTTTCTTGCTAAAGAGCGAGGTGACTGATATTTGTCCGCGAGAGATAAAAAGAACTCGGAAGGCTATTCTGACCCGACTGCATATGCGGCCATGAAGAATGTCAACCGAGAGGAAGACCGCTACCGCAAATTGCGGAGAGCCCTTATCAGCATCTGTGATGTGGCAGGCTTTGAGATTCAGGGCCCGCTTATCCTGATGGACAAGAAATCCGGAAAGGTTTGGAGAGAACGTCATGAACGCACAAGAGATTGACCTCCTGCTCCCGCAAGTGACCATTGACGAAATCATCGAAGCGGCCCACAAGTTTGCTGATGCATGGAATACACTTGGTATCACGCTTACTGAAGCTGTGAGGATGATGACGAATATTCTGGCAGGGCCTTTTTCCTATCCCGAGGAAAAGAAAAAAGAAGAGCCCCGTCGGGATATTCAAACGAGTAAACCCCGGTTTCCCAGATGTTCCCGCCGAATGTCCACGCACTACCGCTATATCCCGACAGCGCCCAGAAATCTTCCCTACATGCGACGGGCGTATTAAGGAGGTGTATCGTCATCGACGCCATTACAGAATTCAGAGGAAAGCATTTCTTCCTTAGCAACTTCTATCAGGCTCCGGTCGTATATCAAGGCGTGCTGTTCGACAACAACGAAGCGGCATTTCAAGCGGCTAAGTGTCCCGAGCGGATGCATGAATTTTGCGGCCTCACTCCAAACCATGCGAAGCGGCTTGGCCGCCAGGTAAAGCTCCGTTCAGACTGGGAGACTGTCAAGTACGATGTGATGTATCAGGTGTGCTTGGCTAAATTCGAGCAAAACCCTGAGCTCATGGCAAAACTTGTACAGACGGGCGATGCCGAGCTGATCGAAGGCAACACCTGGGGAGACAGGGTCTGGGGTGTTGACCTGTATCGAGGAATCGGAGAGAACCACCTCGGAAAAATTCTGATGAGAATTCGGGATGAGTTAAGGAGGTGAGCAAGATGAAGAAGTTTCTGAGCTAACCAGAACGAGCACGATTTTGGCCCGGTCCTGTCTAATTTAGGATAGAGATTTTTCTAACCTAAGATAGGATTCGGGCCATTTTCGCGCCCAACCTGTAACTATTTCTGATAGTAGCAGGTCTGACAGCCGGTTAAAATTCCGGCCACTTTTGTTCAGAAAAATGGGTCGCTGGCCACTTTTTCTGGGCAGGCGGCAGATTGTGAAGAGGTGTACGGACGATTTTGGCCACTTTTTCCGGCCATTTGGCCACTTTTTGGCCACTTTTGAAAACCTCGCAATCCCTTGCGCCGCAACGGTTTCCAGCGTTTTTGGCCACTTTCCCACTTTTTTCTTCCATTAGTTGTGATAGAAAAAATCAAGAAATATATTAAGTGACGAAAAAAAGTGGACAAACGGCCAGAACTATATTTTCAACCAAAATTCATCCCAACACAGCAAACTTTCACTTTTATTTTTGGCACGCGAAAAAAACATACCCTTTTATGAAGAGAGAGGATAAAAGCGCCATTTTTAGAAATGACGCACTTCCTCTTTTACTTTTGGAAAGGAGGGTCCGCTTATGGCGAGAAGCGCACGGTTGGAGAGCGGGTTTCAAGACCGGCTGGTCAAGAAACTCAAAGAGCTCTTCCCGGGGTGCATGGTATTCAAGATGGACCAGATGCAGGGCATCCCCGATCTGCTTATCCTGTACGGCAGTAAGTGGGCCTCCCTGGAATGCAAGAAATCCGCGAAAGCCAAAAGACAGGCGAACCAGGACTATTATGTGGAGACGATGAACAGCATGTCCTTTTCCCGTTTCATCTCTCCCGAGAACAAGGAGGAAGTATTGCGTGAACTTCGAGAAGCATTCAAACCTTGAAGGCCAGCACGCCTTTCTCGGCGCGAGTAAGTACCACTGGATCAACTATGACGAGGAGAAGGTCGCCACGGCCTACCGAAATCATATTGCGACCCAGCGGGGCACCCAGCTCCACGCTTTCGCCGCCCAGTGCATTCAGCTCAGGCAGAAGCTGCCTAAGACCCGGCAGACTTTGAACATGTACGTCAACGATGCCATCGGCTACAAGATGACGCCGGAACAAATCCTCTACTACTCGGAGAACTGTTTTGGCACCGCTGATGCTATTTCATTCAAACAGAACCTGCTCCGCATTCACGACCTTAAGACCGGCGAGATTCCCGCCCATATGGAACAGCTTATGATCTATGCTGCACTGTTTTGTCTGGAATACAGGATCAAACCGGCCAGCATCCAATTCGAGCTTCGCATCTACCAGCGCAATGAGATCATTGTCGATGAGCCCACTGTGGCGGACATTCTTCCCATCATGGATAAGATTGTTACCTTCGACAGGGTTCTTAAACAAATTAAAGAAGAGGAGGGTTAATCCGTGGACCCCAAACAGGACAATGTGTTGATGCACTATGGCACACCCCGGCATTCCGGCCGCTACCCCTGGGGTTCTGGCGATAACCCCTACCAGCACAGCGGCGACTTCCTTTCCAGGGTGGACGAGCTCCGCAAGCAGGGGTTTACGTTTACTGATAAGGATGGGAAGACCTGGAGTGGTGACTCCGCTATCGCAAAGTCGATGGGTTTGACCACCACCCAGTTCCGCACTCAGCTTGGCCTCGCCAAGGATGAACGCCGATCCGATGACGTCGCAAAGGTCAAGAGGCTCCGTGAGGAGGGAAAGACCTTGAAGGAGATTGCGGATGAGATGGGATTTCAGAATGATTCCTCTGTCCGCTCCCTGCTCAATGAGAGTTCTGAGGCTCGGATGAACCAGGCCCGGCAGACCGCCGACTTCCTGAAACAGCAGATTGCTGAAAAGGGAATGATCGACGTTGGCACCGGCGTGGAGCGGGAACTTGGCATCTCTCGGGAAAAGCTGAACCAGGCGCTTTACATGCTGGAGCTTGAGGGCTACCCCGTCTATGGTGGTGGTGTCCCCCAGGTTACCAATCAAGGACAGCAGACCAACCTTAAAGTTCTCTGCCCTCCTGGGACAGAACATAAGGACATCTACAACTTCGGTGACATCCATTCGGTCAAGGACTATGTCAGCTATGACGATGGCGAGACCTTCAAGCCGGGATTTGTCTATCCGGAGAGCATGGATTCTTCCCGATTGAAGATTCGATATGCCGAGGACGGCGGCCTTCAGCGGGATGGAACTGTGGAGCTTCGGCGTGGCGTGGCTGATCTGGACCTCGGAGAATCCCACTACGCCCAGGTGCGCATCCTTGTGGATGGGAAGAAGTACATCAAAGGCATGGCATTCTACGGCGACGACAAAGACTTCCCTGACGGAGTCGATGTCATCTTCAACACCAACAAGAAGAAAGGGACGCCGGTTGGCGATGTGCTCAAGACCATCAAGGATGACCCCGACAATCCCTTCGGCTCCCTCATCAAGGAGCATGGCGGTCAGAGCTATTACATCGACAAGGATGGAAAGCAGAAGCTGTCTCTCATCAACAAACGTGCCGAGGAAGGGGACTGGGGGGAGTGGAGTGATCATCTCCCCTCCCAATTTCTTTCTAAGCAGAGTATGACGTTGATTAAGAAGCAGCTCGGCTTGGCCGCTGCCGATAAGGTGGCTGAGTTTGATGAGATCTGCGCGCTCACCAACCCGACTGTTAAGAAGGCACTGCTGGCTTCCTTCGCTGATGACTGCGATTCGGCGGCGGTTCACCTTCAGGCGGCGGCTCTGCCCAGGCAGAAATATCAGGTCATTCTTCCCATCACATCCATGAAGGACACTGAGGTCTACGCCCCTAACTATAAGGATGGCGAGACCGTGGCGCTCATTCGGTATCCGCATGGCGGAACCTTTGAGATCCCGATCCTCAAGGTGAACAACAAACAGAGCGAGGCTAAGCGTATCCTTGGCAACGCTTTGGATGCCATCGGCATCAACTCTAAGGTTGCAGAGCGGCTTTCCGGAGCGGACTTCGATGGCGACACAGTTATGGTCATCCCTACCGGGGGTAAGACCAAAATCACATCCACCCATCCGCTGAAAGGACTGGAAGGCTTCGACCCGAAACTGGAGTACGGCGGCAAACCGGAAGGAACTTTCAAGCAGATGAAGAATACCCAGACTGAAATGGGTAAGATCTCTAACCTCATCACCGACATGACCTTAAAGGGCGCCACTGAGCCGGAGCTGGCGAGAGCTGTTCGGCACAGCATGGTTGTCATTGATGCTGAGAAGCACCATCTCGACTACAAGCAGAGCGAGAAGGACAATGGCATCGCTGCACTGAAGAAGAAGTATCAGGGCTATGTGACTGAGGACGGCGAAGAGAAGGGCGGAGCTTCCACCCTCATCTCCCGTGCGAAGTCCGAAGTCTCTGTACCCAAGCGGAAGGGCAGCCCCAAGACTGACCCCGATACGGGGGAGCAGGTATGGAAGGTCGATGAGGACCGGTTCTACACCGACCCCAAGACCGGGAAGACCGTGGAGAGGCGGCAGAAGAGTACCCAGATGGCTGAAACCAAGGACCCCTATAAGCTTTCTTCCGGCACACCGCAGGAAGAGGCCTATGCCGCTTATGCGAGCCAGATGAAGTCCCTGGCCAATCAGGCCCGGAAGGAGATCCTTACCACCGGGAAGATCACCTACTCCGCCTCTGCCAAGGAGACCTACCAGAAAGAGGTGGCCTCCCTGTCTTCCAAGCTCAACATCGCCCTCAAGAACGCCCCCAGGGAGAGGCAGGCCCAGGTCATGGCTAATAGTACCGTGGCCGCCAAGAAGAAGGACAACCCGGGGATGACCAAAGAGGAGATCAAGAAGGCGGGGCAGCAGGCGCTTAGTGCCGCTCGGGCTATCGTCGGGGCAAAGCGGACGCCTATTGTCATCACCGACCGCGAATGGCAGGCCATCCAAGCTGGAGCTATCAGCGAGAACAAGTTGACACAGATCATCAATCACGCCGACATCGACGTGCTTCGGTCTTATGCGACGCCCAGAGCGACGACTACGCTCAGCACTGCTAAGGTTAACAAGATCTCGTCTATGAATGCGTCCGGCTACACCACTGCTGAGATTGCCGAAGCACTCGGCGTCTCGACTTCTACTGTGCGAAAGTATCTCTCTTGAAAGGAGTGAACTTAGTAAATGACGACTGAATGCGCTTTGACTACTTTCGACAATCCGTACAATCCCTTTGAACAGTTCACTGCTTGGTTTCTGTTCGATGAGTCGAAAGGTTACCATACTTCCGCTTACTTAGGCAGAGTCGCGCGAACTTCCGGTCAGCTTTCCGATGAGGAAAACAATCGTGAAGTTGAGAGAGCAATCGACGAGATCATCAAGTACGATTTCCAGAACATCTACAAGAAGGTTACGAGACAGGTTGCCAATGCGTAACCCTCACCCAGTCCGCTCATGAGCGCCATGTTCCCGTACCGAAGAGTAAGCACACGTTGCGAACCCTCTACATGGCGTTACATCTGTGAGACCGACAACATCTTCGGAGCTTTGGCTTTTCGACCAACCTCTGTCAATAGGTGAGGAAGGGGCCGGCCTCTCTATCAGCTTCGATACAATTTCGTTGCTGTGCATCTGGAATGCTGTCGGTCTCCTACGCGGCTGCTATCTGCAATCCTTAAACAACAACGCATGTAACTCAAGCTTTGTTTCTTCATCCTCAAAAGTTTGGTCAACTCAACGACCGACACCACTTATCAAGGACTAACATGACATAGGGGGAGGTGCAAAATATGCATACCCCCTTGGCATCGCGGCGGTCCTCGAAAATTCCCCGGGGGATATTTTTTGAAAATCGTTTCTGCTCCAGGGCAGTATTTGAACAAGCCTGCAAGGCTGGCATGAGTCGCTGAGTTCTTTACCGGCTGCTTTTCAGCATACACGCCGTCCTTTCAGCTCAGCGGTAATTGTCGCTTGTGCGGGCTTCTTCAAATACTGCCCTAAAACCTTGTCGGAACATATTTCAATCTTTCAGGGAATCAGCCAGAACCAACACCAAATTCAGCGAGAGGAGGCGATAAGGGATGAAGAAGGCCAGGGCCTCCGATGGCCCGACTACTGAGAGGAAGATTCGGCCCGCTCTGACTCCCGCGGCCAGAGAGAAGCAGCTTGTTTCACTGGCGGTCGATCTCGTTGAGAAACGTCTTAGGGAAGGAACCGCTTCCTCTCAGGAGGTGACCCAGATTCTCAAGCTCGGGAGTGCCCGGGCAGATTTGGAGAAGGAGATGCTGCGCCATCAGGTGGAGCTCGTAAAGGCGAAGACCGAGTCGCTTCAGGCGGCCAAGCGCGTGGAAGAGCTTTATGTCAATGCACTCAAAGCTATGCGGAGCTACAGCGGACAAGGGGGCGACGATGGAGACGAGTTTTAGATGTTATTCCGAACTTATCCTTTTGCCCACTTTTGAGGAACGGTATGAGTATCTTCGACTTGGTGGAGGGGTCGGTGAAGAAACCTTCGGTTTTGACCGGTACATGAATCAGTTCTTCTATCGGTCACCGGAATGGCGAAGTATTCGTCACTTGGTCATTGCCCGCGACAATGGCTGCGACCTTGGTATCGCGGGCCGAGAGATTTACAACCGCGTCCTAATCCATCACATGAATCCCATCCGGCCGGAAGATATTCGTTCCCGAAGCGATCTTCTTCTCAACCCCGAGTATCTTATCACCACAGTTCATGAAACCCATCAAGCAATCCACTATGGAGATGAAAAGCTTTTGCTTCATACTCCGATTCCAAGGGCCAGGAACGATACTTGTCCCTGGAAACATTAAACTGTAAAGGAGGATTCCCAACATGAAGAACCAGCATGAGGGCCGGCGTGACGAACCGGTCGTGAACTCTGCCGATGCGGTGAATGGTCTGGATGCCTCGCCCACGGCGGAAAAGGCTGCGGTTACCGGTGTTGTCACCGACTGCCTTAAGCTCAATCTTCGCCGAAGACCCCGTGAGGACGCGGACGTTGTCACAGTCATTCCGGCGTTGACCGAGGTGGTCATCGACATGGAAGCGTCTACGGATGACTTCTACAAAGTCTGTACCGCTTCCGGCATCGAGGGCTTCTGCATGAGGAAGTACATCGCCATTCGGAAGTGAGGGATGCTCTATGGAAAACACGGAAAGCATCCTGACCTCTATCAAAAAGCTCCTTGGCATCGACGCCGGGTACGATCACTTTGATCCCGACCTTGTCATGCACATCAATTCCGTGTTGTCGATCCTGACGCAGATGGGCGTCGGCCCTCCTGAAGGATTCCTTATCACAGGAGCCGGAGAGGAGTGGTCCAGCTTCATCACCGACAAGAGCTGTTTACAGCTTGTGAAGTCGTACATCTACTTGAAGGCTCGCCTGATCTTTGATCCGCCTCTTAGCTCCGCCGCGATTGAGTCCATCAATCAGCAGATCAAGGAGTTTGAGTTTCGGCTCTTTGTCGCGGCTGACCCGGTAGAGAAGACCGACTGAGGGGAAGTGAGTTCAACATGAAATCGAACTTTCTCGCACATTACGGGGTTCTCGGAATGAAGTGGGGTGTGCGGCGAACGCCTGAGCAGCTTGAGAGAGCGTCCGGTCCGCCTTCTGGAAAGTCAGTGTCTGAGCTCAGTGACGATGAAATTCAGCAGCGCATTGACCGGATCAATCTGGAGCGGCGCTACAAAGATCTGACAAAGCCAGAGGTCCAGAAGAAGTCAACGCGGGGCAAGGAGTTCTGTGAAGACCTTTTGAAGGACATCGGCGGCAACGTGGTAAAGAACCTCGGCAAGCAGGTTCTCGATTACTACGAAAAACAAAGTTGAGAGGAGGAAGATTCAAAATGACCAACGATACCCTTGCTCACTATGGCGTCCTTGGAATGAAATGGGGCGTCCGAAGGACACCGGCACAGCTTGCCCGGGCTTCTGGCCGCTCCGTCAAAGAGACTGCCGAGAAGGAGAAGAAAAGTGCCTCTTCTGGAAAGGCCGCCTCCTCCAGCTCCGCTAAAAAGTCTTTAAGCGATCTTTCCGATGACGAGCTCCGCTCGCGGATCAGCAGGCTGGAGCTGGAAAAGCGCTATAAGGATCTGGAGAAGGCCGACGCCAAACCGAAATCCACCAGGGGGCGCGACTTCTGCGTGAACGTGCTTGAGACGATCGGAAAGAATACCCTGACCAACATTGGGACCCAGGCGGCCAACCATGTCCTTGGAGAGGCGATCAATAAGCTGGCCGGCGTTTCCTCCGATGATAAGGCTCATCGCGTTGTGAACCCGCAAAAGGGCCAGGAAGACAAAAAGTAGGTGTCCATGGATGTCTTTGTCTAACACTGCCGTCCCTAAATACTACGGCATGTTCCGTGAGGCAGTTCTGCGTGGCGACATCTTCGTCTGCAAAGAGATCTCCATGGAAATGAACCGGATCGACGCCCTCATTGCCGACCGGAATTTCTACTATGACGACCAGGCAGTCGAGGGTTGGATCAGGTATTGCGAAGCCGAGCTGACTCTGACTGACGGCACTGATCTCAACCTTCTGGATAGTTTTAAGCTGTGGGGAGAGCAAATCTTCGGCTGGTATTACTTCGTTGAACGAAGCGTCTACGAGCCTTACCCCGACGGCCATGGCGGGCACTATGTTCGCAAAACGATCAAGAAGCGGCTGGTCAACAAGCAGTATCTGATCGTCGCCAGAGGTGCGGCTAAATCCATGTATGCTTCCACGCTCCAAAGCTACTTCCTGAATGTGGATACCAGCACGACCCACCAGATCACAACGGCTCCCACTATGAAGCAGGCGGAGGAGGTTCTATCTCCCATTCGCACTGCCATCGTGCGTTCACGGGGGCCGCTGTTTCAATTCCTGACAGAGGGTTCTTTGCAGAATACCACTGGGTCCAAGGCTAACCGAATGAAGCTGGCCTCGACCAAGAAAGGAATTGAGAACTTTCTGACTGGGTCTCTACTGGAGATTCGCCCTATGAGTATCAACAAGCTCCAGGGCCTTCAGGTCAAGATTGCGACGGTGGATGAATGGCTTTCCGGTGACATCCGGGAGGACGTCATTGGCGCTATCGAACAGGGTGCCTCCAAGGTGGATGACTACATCATTGTCGCCATCAGCTCGGAGGGTACGGTTCGGAACGGAGCAGGCGATACAATCAAAATGGAGCTCATGGACATCCTGAAGGGTGAGTACATCGCTCCGCATATCTCTGTCTGGTGGTATAAGCTGGACTCTGTAGATGAGGTGGCCTATCCCGAAATGTGGATCAAGGCTAATCCGAATTTGGGGAGAACCGTCAGCTACGATACTTACCAAAAGGATGTGGAACGAGCCGAGAAAGCCCCTGCCGCCCGAAACGATATTTTGGCAAAGCGGTTCGGGCTTCCTATGGAGGGCTACACCTACTACTTCACCTATGAAGAAACCCTGCCCCATCGCCGCCGCGACTTCTGGCAAATGCCCTGCGCCCTCGGTGCGGATTTGTCTCAGGGCGATGATTTCTGCGCGTTTACATTCCTATTCCCTCTGCGCGATGGTTCTTTCGGCGTGAAGACCCGAAACTATATTTCCTCGCTGACCTTGAAGAAACTGCCAGTAGCTATGCGCATCAAGTATGAGCAGTTTATGGATGAGGGCAGTCTTGTTGTTCTGGAGGGAACGGTGCTGGACATTATGCAGGTCTATGAGGACCTGGATGATCACATCGTTCAGTGCGGCTATGACGTCCGCTGCCTCGGTTACGACCCTTACAATGCTAAAGAGTTTGTAGAGCGCTGGCAGTCGGAGAATGGACCATTCGGAATCGAGAAAGTCATTCAGGGTGCGAAAACGGAATCCGTTCCTCTTGGCGAGCTGAAGAAGCTCTCTGAGGAGCGGATGCTTTTGTTTGACGAGGAAATGATGACCTTCGCTATGGGAAACTGTATCAGTTCGGAGGACACCAACGGAAACCGGAAACTGCTGAAAATGCGGCGTGAGCAGAAGATTGATGCCGTTGCGGCAATGATGGATGCTTACATCGCTTATAAGCACAACCGGGAAGCTTTTGAGTAAAGGAGGAAAGACATGGACCAGGAACTTGCCCATTTCGGCATTAAAGGAATGCACTGGGGCGTTCGCCGGTTTCAGCAGGCCGACGGAACTCTCACCTCCGCCGGAAAGAAGCGGTACAGCACTGACCGAAAAACCAAGCTGACCGAAAGCGTGGAGTCCAAGAAGGCTCACGTTGAGGCGATGCGGAAACAGGCCGGTGAACGTATTCAGTTCTATGGCGGTAAGAACGTCGCCACGAATGCCATTCAGCAGGAGGCCGCCTATAAGAAGAAGGCGACCACTGCGAAGACGGTAACCGCCGGAACGCTTATCGCCACCGGCGCGGCCTATGTGGCCGCTGCTGCGACTCAGTCGCTTCCTGTCGTCGGTATTTCTACAGCGGCAGTGGCGGCGGGAACGGCGTTCGTAACGTCGAGAAAGAATCAGAAAATCTCCGCGATTGCGGAGGAGCAGATTGCCTATACCAAGGACAGTGACTACGGCCCAGACGTTGTCGTGCGTAAGTCTCGGGACTAAGAACAAGGAGGGAAGGAGCGCGTGGAAATTACTCTTGGCTCAAGATTGAAGCACGCGTGGAACGCGTTCCTCAGCAGAGAGCCTACAAGCTACTACCAGGGCCTTGGAAGAGGTTACTCCTACCGTCCCGACCGGCCGAGACTGACCCGTGGAAACGAGCGTTCCATTGTCACATCGGTTCTCAATCGAATTGCTTTAGACGCTGCGGCCATCAACATTCAGCATGTGAAGCTGGATGAGAATGGTCGCTTTCTTTCTGTCGTCAAGAGCGGATTGAACAACTGCCTGACTTTGGAAGCCAATCTTGACCAGACTGCCCGTGCCTTCGTCCACGACATTGTTATGTCCATGATGGATGAGGGCTGTGTGGCAATCGTTCCGGTAGACACCACTCTTAACCCGGAGGCGACCGGCGGTTACGACATCGTAACGATGCGGGTCGGACAGGTTTTGGAGTGGTATCCCCAGCATGTGAAGGTTCGCGTCTATAATGACCGCCGCGGCGAAAAGGAAGATATTTTACTTCCCAAAAGCATGGTGGGCATTGTGGAAAACCCGCTTTACGCGGTGATGAATGAACCCAACTCCACCTTGCAGCGCCTTATCAGGAAACTGAACCTGTTGGACGCTGTAGACGAGCAAGCCGGTTCCGGCAAGCTCGACCTCATCATTCAGCTTCCCTACGTCATCAAGACGGAGGCAAGACGAGCCCAGGCGGAGAAGCGCCGTAAGGACATTGAGGAGCAGTTGTCCGGTTCAAAGTATGGTATCGCTTATACCGATGGTACGGAGCATATCGTGCAGCTGAATCGTGCCGTAGAGAACAATCTGATGACCCAGATCGAGTATCTGACGAGTATGCTTTACAGCCAGTTAGGGATCACGAAAGGGGTTATGGATGGTTCTGCCGACGAGCAGACGATGCTGAACTACTACAATCGGACGATTGAGCCCATCCTCGCCGCCGTCGTAGACGAGATGAAGCGAAAGTTCCTGACAAAGACTGCTCGGTCGCAGTTGCAGTCGATCTCGTTCTTCCGAGATCCCTTCAAACTTGTTCCGGTCATCCAACTCTCTGAGATCTCTGACAAGATGACTCGCAATGAGATCATGTCGTCCAATGAGATCCGGCAGATTATCGGGATGAAGCCCTCTAAGGACCCGAAGGCTGACGAGCTTCGCAATAAGAACCTCAGTGAGCCGGCGGACAAGGGCAAAGCAGCCGGAACTAAGCCCGAACAGGTCACCACTACATCGAAGGAGGAAAACAATCAAAATGAAGCATCAGTGTGATTTCAGCGGATGGGCAACCAGAGTCAATCTCAGATGCTCCGATGGCCGCACCATCATGAAAGGGGCGTTCGAGGACAATGATGGGAAGAAAGTTCCCCTTGTCTGGAACCACGTCCACAACGACCCCACCGGCGTTCTGGGCCACGCGATTCTGGAGAAGCATGATGAGGGCATGTATGCCTACTGCTTCTTCAACGACTCCCCCAACGCCCAGGTGATGAAAGAGGCGGTCGCCCACGGCGACATCGACGCTCTGTCGATCTATGCCAACCAGCTTAAGCAGCAGGGCGGCTACGTCACCCACGGCAACATTCGTGAAGTGAGTCTGGTCATGGCCGGCGCTAATCCCGGCGCTTTCATCGACTCCATCATGGCCCACGGCGAGGAGTGCGATGACGAGGCCATCATCTACACCGGCGAACCTCTGAGCCTCTCCCATGCGGACGGCGGTAAGGGGGAACCCGAAAAGAAAGAGGAGCCCCAGAAGAAGGAAGAGCCTCCTAAGGAGGACAAGCCTCAGGAGCCCTCCAAGCAGGAGAAGTCCGAAGAGGACGAGACCATCGGCGACGTGTATAACACGCTGACCGACAAGCAGAAGAAGGTCGTCAACTACATGGTCGGCGACGCTCTCGCACAGGGCGGGGCGTCTGACGCCGGCGACAAATCTAAAGGAGGAGACAACACCATGAAGCACAATGTTTTCGAGCAGGAAGAGACCCGGGAGAACACCCTGAGCCATTCCGACCGTCAGGGCATCATCGCTCTGGCCAAGCAGAACAGCGTGGGCAGCCTGCGGACCGCTCTCGCCATCTACGCTGAGCAGGCCTCTGCCAATGGCGACGACGCCCTTCAGCATGGCATCGACGCGCTCCAGCATGGCATCGACAACATCGAGAGCCTGTTCCCCGACTATAAGAATCTGCGCCCGGGCGCTCCCGAGCTGCTCACCCGTGACCAGGGCTGGGTCAACGTGGTTATGAACGGGGTCCACAAGAGCCCCATCAGCCGTATCCGCACCCGCCAGATGGACGCCCGCAATGAGCGTGCCCGCGGCCAGGGTTACAAGAAGGGCAATCGCAAGTCCCCCGCCGGCAACATGAACATGGTCAGCCGCACCACCGATCCCCAGACCGTGTACTGCATCGACGCCCTGCACCGTGACGACGTGATCGACATCACCGATTTCGATGTGGTCGAGTACCAGTACGGCGTGATGAAGCAGAACCTCTACGAGGAGGTCGCTATCGCCATCATGGTGGGCGACGGCCGCGACGAGGGTTCCGAGATGAAGATCTCCGAGTCTCACATCCGCTCTATCTGGAACGACGATGACCTGTACACTATCCACTACGACGTGGACATCGCCGCCGCCCGCAAGGAGCTCCAGGGCAGCCGGACCGATATGAACTTCGGTGAGAACTACATCTATGCTGAGGCCATCGTGGCCGCCACTCTGTACTCCCGCGAGAAGTACAAGGGCACCGGCAACCCCAGCCTGTTCTGTACCCCGCATCTGGTCAACGTGATGCTGCTGGCCCGCGATATGAACGGCCGCCGCATCTATGAGTCCAAGAACGACCTGGCTGCCGCACTGAACGTGGACGCGATTCATACTGCCGAGCAGTTTGAGGGCCTGGTCCGCGTGGACGAGGATGGCAACAAGCACAACCTGCTGGGCATCTTCGTCAATCTGGCGGACTACACCGTCGGTTCCGTCAAGGGCGGCGAGCTGACCCGCTTCGATCAGTTCGACATCGACTTCAACCAGCACAAGTACCTGATCGAGACCCGGCTGTCCGGTGCTCTGACCAGGCTCTACTCCGCCATCGCGCTGGAGGAGCTGGTAAAGCCCGCCGGCACCAACCCCTGATCTGAGGATTCAAAATGGCGAAGTTTTACGGATCGGTAGGCTATGCTGAGACGGTTGAGAAGAGACCTGGTGTGCGGGATGAAAAGATTGTCGAGTATCCCTACTACGGCGACTTCATCCGAAACACCCGTCAACTTCAATCTTCTGATACGCTCAATGACGACATCAACGTCGCGAACGAGATCAGCATAGTCGCCGATCCGTTCGCCAGAGCGAATTTTCATCGTATGCGATATGTTACTTACATGGGCGTGAAGTGGAAGATCTCCAAGGTGGAGGTCGGCTACCCACGCCTTATTCTTACGATTGGGGGTGTCTACAACGGAAAAAAGACTTGAGCTTCATGCCGTTTTGTGCAAGATCCTCGGTTGTCCGGAACTCGATGATCCGAAACTGGGGAATTGCCGAGCCTATTTCCAGCCCTCCCCAAACACTGAGATGGAGTATGACTGCATCGTATACGAACGAAGCAAGATTCAGGCCGACCATGCCGACAATCTGCCCTATCTCCTGCACGACCGCTATCAGCTGACGCTTATCTATGAGGACCCTGACAGCGACCTGCTCCACAAGATTGCTCTGTTGCCGATGTGCAGCCACGAACGCCACTTTACAGCGGACAATCTCAACCATGACGTATTCAATCTGTATTTCTAAAAGGAGGAACCTGCAATGAGTAAAATCAAGTGGGACGAGACCGGTAAGCGTTTTTATGAAACCGGTGTTGACCATACCGTTCTGTACCCCATCAGCAATGCGGGTACATACGACAAGGGCGTGGCCTGGAATGGTATCACTGCCATTACCGAAACCCCTTCTGGGGCGGAACCCAATAACATTTATGCCGACAACATCAAGTACCTGGTGCTGGTGGGCGCCGAGGACTTCGGCTATACCATCGAGGCCCTTATGTATCCTGATGAGTGGGCGGCCTGCGATGGTTCTGCTGAGATCGCTCCCGGCGTGATGATCGGCCAGCAGTCCCGGAAGGTCTTCGGCCTGACCCATCGGACCAAGCTGGGTAACGATGTGGACGGCCAGGATCATGGCTATAAGCTGCATCTGCTCTACGGCGGTCTGGCTTCTCCCTCTGAGCGGCCGTATCAGACCGTCAATGATTCCCCCGAGGCGACCAGCTTTAGCTGGGAAGTCACTACCACTCCCGTGGAAGTCCCCGGCTTCAAGCCCACCGCCTGTATCATCATCGACTCCACCAAGGTCGCCGCCGACAAGCTGGCCGCTCTGGAGGAGATTCTGTATGGCAAGGACCCCACCACCGAGGGCGGCTCCGATGGTGTCGATGCCCGTCTGCCCCTGCCTGCCGAGGTCATCGAACTGCTCAAGGACGAGGCCGCTGCTGGCTGATTGCAAGAACTACACAACATTTGGAAAGCGGGGCTCTCTTAATCGAGGGCTCCGCTTCCTCTTTTGAAAATTGAAAGGAGAAGTTTCTTATGCTGAAAAGAACCATCACTTACCCTGACTATAACGGTGGCACCCGCACCGAGGATTTTTATTTCAATCTGACCCAGGCCGAGATCACCGAGATGGAGCTGTCCGTGGACGGCGGTCTCGTTGAGATGATCAACCGGATCGTGGCTGCTCAGGACGGCAGACAGATCATCGCCACGTTCAAGGACATCATTCTGCGGGCTTACGGCGAGAAGTCCCCCGACGGCAAGCGGTTTGTCAAGAGCCAGGAGCTTCGGGACGCCTTCTCCCAGACCGAGGCCTACAGCAAGCTTTTCATGGAGCTCGCCACTGACGCCGATGCGGCGGCCGCTTTCGTCAACGGCATTGTCCCCGCCCAGAGCGCCGCACCCGCTGCTGCTCCTGCCGCCCTGCCCGCCACCTGATGCTGTGAGGGAGATCGGAGATGCTGGAAATCACAGTACCTGCAACGGTGATCGGGGAGCAATACAATGAAGGTACAAATGAGTTTATCTCTATTGTGACCAAACAGCAGACGCTTAAGTTGGAGCATTCTCTGGCCTCCCTTTCAAAATGGGAGGCGACGTGGCATAAACCGTTTCTCTCCAGAGAACCGAAAACTGTGGAAGAGTCTGTGGATTACATTCGTTGTATGACTCTGACACAGAATGTGCATCCCGATGTGTATAAGGCGCTCATGCTTCAATCGCAAATACAGCGGGATGTATTTGCTTACGTCGATGCCTCTATGACAGCGACAACATTTACCAAGGATCGGAATGGGAAACCGACCAGGGAAATCATTACTGCCGAAATCATCTACTACTGGATGATCTGCCACAACATTCCCTTTGAGTGTCAGAAGTGGCATTTGAGCCGTCTGCTTACCCTTATCAATGTATGCAACGTGAAGAACGGCCCGCAGAAGAAAATGGGTCGAAAGGAGCTCCTTGCGAGAAATCGTGAGCTTAATGCTGCTCGGAGAAAAAAGTGGAATTCGAGAGGATGATACGATGAACAAAAAACCTGTTTCCTATTTGCAGACGGACAGCCGGTGGAAGAATAAGCCCTATCGGGTGAAGGGCGAAAACGCAACTATCGGCGGCTCCGGATGCGGCCCCACTGCTGCGGCCATGCTGATCGAAACCATCACCGGGAAGAAGTTCACTCCGGAAGACGCATGTAACTGGTCTATGGCCCATGGTTATAAGGCCCTGGGCAATGGCACCTATTACGGCTATTTCAAGCCGCAGTTTGCCGAGTTCGGCATTGACTGCGATATGCTGAACTGGACCAAGACCTATGGAAAGCCCAATCATGCCAATCATAAGAAAGTGGAGGAGATGCTCAAACAGGGCTACTACTTCATCGCTCTTATGCTGAAGGGGCTCTGGACCACCGGAGGCCATTTCGTCGTGCTCTGGTGGCAGGACGGCAAGGTTCGTATCAATGACCCTGCCAGCACCAAGGATGCTCGTTTGAATGGCGATATCGAGACTTTCCGCAGTCAGTGCGCCTACTACTGGTGGGTTGACGCCCGTGAATTCAACGGTCACGGAAACGCTGTGAAGCCTCCCGTTGCATCCAGCGGAACGCCCGCCACTGGCACAGCTCCGTCTCTGAACCTGAAGGTTGGAGATATCGTGGAGTTTACCGGCACCACGCACTACTACAGCGCCAACGCATCTAAGCCGTCGGCCTGTAAGCCGGGACAGGCCAAAGTAACGCAGATTTACAACGGCAAGCATCCTTACCAGCTCGTCCATGTTAAGGGCGGCGGTTCGACAGTCTACGGTTGGGTGGATGAAAAAGACATTCGGACCCCGGCGATTGCCGCTATCGACAAGCTGACGAAGCTGGGAGTCATTAACTCTCCCGACTACTGGAAACAGACCGTATCCAGTGGGAAAGTCAAGTATCTGGACACGCTGTTCGTCAAAGCGGCGGCCAAGATCACCAAAGCCGGTGAACGCTCCAGCTCTGTGGAAAATGGCGTCGGTGCCCTGGTCAGTGCCGGAGTTATTGACACTCCGAACTACTGGCTGGACAACCGCAATGCCTGCGCCAGCCTTGGAGCGCTTCTGTGCGCTCTCGGGGGAGCCGTTCATAGCTCATAAGGAGGCTGTATGGTTACGTTCAGACAAAAGGGCGACTTCTCCAAGCTGACAAAATTCTTGGAGCGAGCGAAGGAAGTCGTCCATCTCGGCGATCTCGACAAGTATGGCCGGGCTGGAGTGGCCGCCCTCGCGTCTGCAACGCCTGTGGACACAGGATTAACTGCAAAGTCCTGGCGCTATGAGATCGTACAGGAGAAAGGAGTTGCCCGCATTTCGTTCTGCAACTCCAACATTCAAAATGGAGTCCCTATTGCCATTATCCTCCAGTATGGACATGGCACCGGGACAGGAGGCTGGGTACAGGGAAGAGATTACATCAACCCTGCGATCCAGCCTATTTTTGACCAAATCGCAAATGAGGCATGGAGGGAGGTGACCAAGTCGTGAGTACGACCATTGACGAGAGAGTTGTAGAAATGCGATTCGACAATAAGCACTTTGAAGCGAATGTCCAGACCAGTATCTCTACACTGGACAAGCTTAAGCAGAGTCTTGATCTAAACGGTGCCGCAAAGGGACTGGAGAACATCAATGATGCTGCTAAAAAGTGCGATATGTCTACTCTTGAAAAGTCTGTCGAGACGGTAAAGCTGAAGTTCTCCGCGTTGGAGGTCATGGCAATGACTGCTCTTGCCAACATCACCAACTCGGCGCTGAATGCTGGAAAACGGCTGGCCTCCACCTTTACTGTAGAGCCGATCACAACAGGCTTCAACGAGTACGAGCTGAAGATGGGCTCTATCCAAACCATCATGGCCGGCACCGGCGAGAGTTTGGACCGGGTCAATCAAAAGCTGGATGAGCTGAATACTTACTCCGATAAGACCATCTATTCCTTTGCGGACATGACCCAGAACATTGGCAAGTTCACCAATGCTGGTGTGAAGTTGGATGACGCTGTGGCCGCTATTCAGGGTGTCGCCAACGTGGCGGCAGTTTCCGGCGCAAATGCCAATGAAGCGTCCCGCGCCATGTACAACTTCGGCCAGGCCCTGTCCGCCGGTTATGTCAAGCTGATTGACTGGAAGTCCATTGAGAATGCCAATATGGCAACAGTGGAGTTTAAGCAGCAGTTGATGGATACCGCTGTGGAGATGGGTACTCTGGTTAAAGTCGGTGAGAAGTATCAGTCTACTACAACCGACTTGAATGGTCATGTTTCTGACCTGTTTAACTCGACCCTGCTGTTCAACGACTCTTTGAGTTCGCAGTGGATGACCACCGAGGTTCTGTCCAAAACCCTTGCGAAGTACGCTGACGAAACTACGGAAATCGGTAAAAAAGCCTTTGCCGCCGCGCAAGACGTCAAGACTTTTACCCAGTTGATAGACACGCTTAAAGAGAGTGCCCAATCCGGCTGGGCCGAGAGTTGGCAGATCATGATTGGCGACTTTGAGGAGGCCAAGGAACTCTTTACCGAGATGTCCGAATTCTTTGGTGGAATAATTTCCAATTCTGCCGAGGCACGGAATAGTTTACTCAAAGGAGGTCTTTCTTCTAACTGGAGCAAGGTGAAAGCGGAAGTCAGTGAAGCTGGCATTTCTTTAACTGAGTTTCAGGATAAGTTGATCGAGGTCGGTAAGCAGCATGGTAAGATCACGGATGAGATGATTACCGAGGCCGGTTCCTTTGAGAAGTCTTTGAAGAGCGGCTGGCTTACTTCGGATATTTTCTCGGAGGCAATCCGCAGTTTTATTGGGGAGGCATCCAGTTTCACCGAAGCCACTGGGACGATGACCAACAAACTGGAAGAGTTTGATGAGGTTGTTTCCCGTGTAATCAAAGGTGATTTCGGAAATGGCGCTGACCGGGTCAAGGCTCTGACTGATGCGGGGTACGATTACGCAACGGTACAGGGGCTGGTCAATCAAAAGCTGCTCGGTGTTGAAGTGCAGATCGAAGAGCTCTCCGACACGCAGTTGAAGAACATCGGCTACACGGATGAACAAATCGAAACGCTCCGAAAGCTGGCTGAACAGGCTGAGCAGACGGGCACGCCGCTCAATGAGCTCATCCAGAACCTCGACAAACCAAGCGGGCGGGAACTTCTAATTGATTCCGCCCGAAATGCACTGAAAGGGCTTGTGACGGCTATCACGGCAGTTCATGACGCCTGGACAGATATTTTCCCTCCCCTCACCGGGGATCAGCTTTACGGCGCGATCAGCATGATTCATGAGTTCTCTAAGAGACTTGTGATGACAGAAGAGACCGCTGATAAGCTGAAACGCACCTTTAAGGGCCTGTTCGCAATCGTGGATATTTTCACTACACTAACCGGCGGAGCATTGAAAGCAGCCATTAAGGTTGCTTCGAGACTGCTGGGGATGGTGGATGTTGATATTCTCGACATCACTGCCAATGTGGGTGATGCCATTGTGACATTCCGCGATTGGATCGACGAACACAATTTCCTGGCAAAAGGAATTGAGAAAGCCCTTCCATATTTGGAGTCCGGTATCAAGACTTTTCGGAATTGGGTTTCCAGTCTTGGTGAACTCCCCCTTGTCCAGAAAGCGGTCGCCCGTTTCGGCGATGCCTTCCGTGAGACCTCGGAGCGATTCGGTGTTTATATGCAGGGCGGCATTGAGCGAATTAACGCATTCATCGAACGGGCAAAGGCGATGGACTCTCTAAGTCTCGACAACATCAAGAAACTCTTGGTTGACTTCCGTGACAATGTGCTGGGATATTTTCTGAATTTTGGCGGCATCTTCGATGGACTGATTCAGGCCCTTAAAGATTTTGGCTCTGACGTCCACACTGCTTTTGACCAGGTAACAGGCGGAGCCGATCAGGCAAAGGCCAAGATGAAGACAACCCTCGGAGGTATTGTTCAGTTCTTCCTTGACATGAAGAACCGTATCTTCGACATTGCCCTCGAAATTCGGGAAAAGTTGGCCGACAAGATCGGGTTCGGCGAAATCTTTGCCCTCGGTCTTGGCGCTGCCATGGTAGCCTTCACCAAGAAGATTTCTGATGCTCTCGGGACTATTGCCGGGCCCTTTGAAGGGATCGAAGCGGTGCTGAAGAGCGCATCCAAAGCATTGAATGCTTTTGCTATGGAGACAAAGTCCAAAGCTTTGCTCAATGTGGCCGAGGCTATCGCTGTGCTTGTTGGAGCTTTGGCTGTGCTGACCTTACTGGATCAGGAGAAGCTGAAGGGCGCTATGGTCGTCCTCGGTATCCTTGCCGCCGGTTTACTGGCTGTCTCATTTGCCATGAGCAAGATGGGAGATCCGAAAGAGCTGGTCAAGCTGTCTGTATCTATTGTCGCTGTTGGTTCAAGCTTACTCCTTCTGGCAAACGCTATGAAGACGTTGGAGAGCCTGGACAGCGATAAGACAGGAGGAAGCCTCGCTATTCTCGGTATCCTTGCGGCTGGTCTGGTTGCAGTGTCAAAGCTTCTGAGCTCGAAGGACAAGCTGTTCTCATCCGGAGCGGTTCTTATGGTCAGCTTTGCGCTCTCCCTTAAGATTCTTGCCGGTGCTCTAAAAGACCTGAACGATCTGGACATCGACAACATGGGGCAGACTGTAACGCTTCTGCTGGGCATCGTGGGTTCACTTGCTCTGGTCGCGGCCGCCTGCAAGAACGTAAAGTTTGGAGCAGCCGCCACGGTCCTGGCTATTGTGATCTCGCTGAAGCTTCTGGCCGGCTGTTTCAAGGACATTGCTAAGATTGACATTGGGAAAGCGAAAAGCAGTATCGGAACGTTCGTCGCTATCTTCGGTATGTTTGGGGCCTTGATGGTTTCCAGTAAATTTGCCGGTGAGAACGCGAGTAAGGCCGGTACGGCAATCCTGAAAATGTCGGCGGCGCTGATCCTGATCACTACAGCATTCAAAATGATGGCTGGGATTGACCCGCTTGACCTGGACAGAGCCACGGACACCGTGACGAAGCTCCTTCTGGTATTCTCTGCCGTGACAGCGGCGTCTCACTTTGCTGGAAAGAACGCCAGCAAGGCCGGGTCGATGCTTTTGCTAATGTCCGGCGCAATTCTGATCCTGTCCACAACGATGGTTGTGTTAGCCCATCTGGACCCCAGTGGCTTGGACAGGGCCCTCGGAGCCATCACAACGCTTCTGCTGGTCTTCGGAGCGATGATGGGCATTACCTACTTTGCCAAAGATTCCTCCAAGGTTCAGGGGACTTTAATCACATTGACTGTCGCGGTATCCGCTATGGTGGCAGCAATCGCGGCGTTGAGCCTCTTGGACCCGGAACGTCTGAAAGGGGCAACTGTTGCAATTTCTTCGCTGGTGGCGGTCTTTTCGCTGCTCGTGGCGTCAACGCATTTTGCTAAGAAGGCGGGTGGAACGCTGGTTGTCATGACCGGAGTTGTGGCCGGTCTTGCTGGTATCCTCACGATGATGTCAGTATTCAATGTGCAAAACGCTATCGACAATGCCGCCGCCCTCTCTATCCTGCTGACTTCCATGTCGGCATCCCTTTTGATCCTGGGCAAGATGGGCACGATTGCACCCACCGCCTATGCCTCTATTGGCATCATGACCGGAGTTGTGGCCGGTCTTGCCGTTATTCTTGGAGTCATGGACGGTCTTGGTGTTACCGCATCTATCGAGACGGCGGCTTCGCTGTCTATCCTGCTCCTGTCTATGTCCGGGGCTTGCCTGATTCTGGCTGGTGTCGGCGCGACGGGTCCTGCGGCTTTCGTAGGTCTTGGCGCGCTTGGGACCTTAATCGTTGGGCTTGGCGCTATTATGGCCGCCATCTGCGCTTTGACTGCTGACAATCCGACAGTTGAGGAAGATCTCGACCGGGCCATTATGGTCATGGAAAAGATCGGCACTGGGCTTGGAGCCGCCATTGGCGGTTTTGTCGGCGGCGCCATCGGCGGTCTGAGCTCTGGCCTGCCCATCATTGGCACAAACCTTGCTCAATTCATGACCAACGCCCAGCCTTTCTTTGACGCAGTTAAGGGCGTCGATGGAGAGGCTATGAGCGGAGTCAAGTCTTTAGCGGAAACGCTTTTGATCCTGACTGGCGTGAACGTGGCGGAGGGGCTTACCTCCTGGCTGACCGGCGGAACATCTCTGGCGGCATTTGGCGATGAGCTGATTGCTTTCGCGCCGAAGTTCGTCGAGTATTCCAGGCTGATGGAGGGAATCAAGCCCGAAGTCATTGACGCATCCTCTAATGCGGCCAAAACCCTCGCAGAGTTCGCCAGCGCCATTCCCAACCAGGGCGGCGTCCTGGCTAATCTCGTTGGCGACAACACTCTGAGCACCTTTGCGGCGGAGCTCATCCCATTTGGCGAGAGCTTTTCAAAATACGCTCAATCCATCGAGGGGATCAACGCCGAAACCGTGGCCGCTTCGGCAAATGCGGCAAAATCCCTTGCGGAGTTCGCTACAGCCATCCCCAATCAAGGCGGTGTGCTTGCAGATCTGGTGGGTGACAACACCCTCAGTTCCTTCGCTCAAGAATTGGCTCTGTTCGGGCCCTCGCTGAAAAGCTATGCTGACAGCGTGACTGGGCTTGAGCCTTCTATCGTGGAGAACTCCGCCAATGCCGCGAAGTCCCTGGCCGAGATGGCAAATTGTCTTCCCAACAGCGGCGGTATTCTGGCTGAATGGATGGGTGATAACACTCTTAGCTCCTTCGCTGATGAGCTGGACCGATTTGGTCCTGCCATGATGGCATACGCCAACAGCGTCACGGGGCTGCCAACCGATGTGATCGAGGCATCCGTTTCCGCAGCCGGAGCGTTGGCTGCTCTTGCCGAAGGTCTCCCCAATCAGGGAGGTCTTGTGGCCTGGTTCAAGGGGGATAACAAGCTGTCTACCTTTGGAGAAGAGCTGATCTCTTTTGGCAACAATCTCAGCGCATATTCTACTGCAATCAGCGGTATGAAGCCGGATGCCGTTGTGGCTTCCGCCAATGCTGCTCAAGCCCTATCCAACCTGGCGACTGGTCTTCCCGATAGTAGTCTCTTTGACCAGTGGTTTGGCGGTGATCAGACCCTTGCCACTTTTGGCAATGACATCGCTAAATTTGGAGATTCCATGAGCGACTACTATGCCGCGATTTCTGCGATTGACCTGTCTAAGATGGATGGGGTCGTCACAGCCGTCTGGAGCCTTGTCGATTTGGCAAAGGGCGTCAAGGACATTGACAAGAATGCGTTTTCTAATTTCAGCAGTTCTCTGAGTTCTCTGGCCAGCACTGGTATTACAGGGTTCACCACTGCGTTCTACAACTGCGACAGCGAGGTTACATCGGCTGTTGTCAGTATGCTGAACACAGTCGGTTCCTCGATCACGGAGAATGCATCCATCCCTAACTCTTCGATGCAGGTCGTGGTCGCGTCTCTTGTGGAGGTCATCAAGACCAAAACGACGGACGTTGGAATCGCTACAACTTCTATGATGTCTGTGATGAGTACCAAGATCACGTCCTATACGGTTAGGATCAAGACTGCCATGGGCGTTGTGGTGTCAGCGGCGGTCTCCAAAATCAACGAACTGAAACCGCAGTTTGAGCTTGCCGGTAAGAACGCCGGGCAGGGATTTGTCAACGGCATCAACGCGAAAATGAGCGCGTCTTCCACCGCAGGCCGCAATCTGGGTCTCGCGGCCCTGAATGCATCCAAGAAAGCGCTGGACAGCCATTCACCTTCCCGCGAGTACATCCATTTGGGTGAGAACATTGGCGCAGGTCTTGCCATCGGTGTGAAGAACAGCATCGTTCCGGCAAGCCAGGCGGCCTCTGGTATGATCGACGAGGTCATCGCTGTCAGCTCCAAGGGCATCGACGCTTTTGAGAAATGGGCAGAAGAGAAGAAGTATTACGGTGAGCTCAGCCTGAAAGACGAGCTTGCCGGATATGAGAACCTGCAACAGAAATACAAGGCCGGGAGCGAGGAGCGAATCAAGATTGACCGCGAGGTCTACCGGATTCAAAATGAGTTGGTTTCGGCCACTTATCAGGCATCTATGGACTGGATCGAGGAGGAGAAGTATTACAACCGTCTCAGTCTGGAGGAGGAACTGGCAGCTTACGAGCGTGTTCAGGCCCGTTATCTGGAGGGCAGTGAGGAACGCAAAAAGGCTGACCGCGAGGTCTACCGTCTGCGCAATGAGCTGGTAGACGCCTCTTATCAGAATTCCATGGACTGGATTGAGAAGGAGAAGTATTACAATCGGATGTCCCTGTCTGACGAGCTGGCGGCCTATAAACGGGTTCAGAGCCGGTACGCCAAGGGCACCGAAGAGCGGGAGAAGATGGACCGGGAGGTCTACCGTGTCGAGAAGGAGATCTACGAGGCCCAGAAACAGTACATTGCCGACGTACAGAGTGCTCAGGCTTCCGCCAATCAGAAGCGGCTTGACCTGGAGCAGGAATACGCCGACAAGGTGAAGTCCATCAACGACAAGCTTGCTTCCGACATCCAATCCCTGAACGACCAGTACCAGAGCGCCGTTGAGTCCAGGACAAAGAGCCTCTATCAATCCTACGGCCTCTTTGACGCAGTCAAGGAGCGGGAAGAGGTCAGCGGCGAAACCCTTATGAAGAACCTGGAAGGACAGGTCCAGGAGTTCGGCCAGTGGCAGGATATTTTAGACAGCCTCTCAGCGAGAGGTCTGGATTCCGAGCTGATTGGCGAGCTTCAGGAAATGGGCCCCTCCGCTATTGCGGAGCTCAAGGCGCTCAACTCCATGAGCGATTCCGAGCTGGAGAAGTATGCCTCTCTCTGGTCTATCAAGCACGCTCAGGCCCGTGAACAGGCTGTCAGCGAACTGGAAGGGCTTCGCATTGAAACTCAGAACAATATCGCACAGCTTCGGGTGGAGGCAGATCAGGAGCTGGAGGAGTACCGTGCTGTCTGGCAGCAGAAGATGGACCAGGTCACGATTGATGTCAATGCCGAGCTGGAACAGCTTCGCAAAGACTTCGGCGAGAAGGTCGGTCTTATCAAGACGGACACCGAGAAGGAAATGCAGGAGATGGCTGATGCAGCTCAGGCGATTCTTCAGGAGGCCGGATGGGATGAGACTGGCAAACAGATCGTGACCGGCATTACGGGAGGCGTCGAGTCTGAAAAGACTAATTTCCTGGATGCTCTGACCCAAATGGCGCTGGAAGGCGTTCAGGCGGTGAAGGACACTCTGGAGATCAATTCGCCTTCCCGCGTCTTCCGTGAACTGGGCAACTACACAGGTCTCGGCTTTGTGGGCGGCCTGAAAGACTACGCAGGCAAGTCCTACGACGCCGGCGCCAACATGGCAGAGTCGGCTAAGAGCGGTTTGTCTAATGCGATCTCTATGGTTGCGGAACTGACCAACGGCAACTTCGATATGCAGCCGACAATCCGGCCTGTTCTTGATCTCTCTGATGTGACGAGAGGCGCCGGACAACTGAACAGCTTGTTCTATCCTCAGAAAACCATGGGGCTTGTAGGCCAGGCGAGTTTGGCCTTCAACTCCACAATGGACAAGGATGGGATGACTGTCAATGTGGACAACGAGAATGTTGTTCGCGAACTTCGCTCTCTCCGCAGCGATATGGCCGATATGGCCGAGCAAATGAAGCGGATGCGGGTTGTGCTTGATACCGGCACCCTGGTCGGTGAGATGGCGGACCCGATGGACGTGGCCTTGGGGCGGAAACAGGCTTATAAAGGAAGGGGGATTTAGTTTGTATCATTCTGTCACATTCGGCGATAAAAACACATGGGATGATTGGCGGCTGGTCCCCTCTTCCCGACCGGTATTCAACCCTCCCGCGCAAAAGGTGAAGACATTGGACATTCCCGGTGGGGACGGCGTCATTGATTTGTCGCAAGCCCTCACCAGGTATCCGGTGTATCAGAACCGAAGGGGCTCTATTGAGTTCATCGTCATGAATGATTTCAAGCCCTGGCACATGGCCTACTCCGATATCATGGATTATTTGCATGGGCAGAGCATGAAGGCAGTTTTAGAGGATGATCCCGAGTATTTCTATGAAGGCTGTTTCACTGTGAATGCCTGGAAGTCGGAGAAGGATTGGTCTCGTATTGTTATCGACTATGATGTGGGACCGTACAAGTGGTCGGTGCTGTCGTCCATCGACGATTGGCTTTGGGACCCGTTCAACTTTCAAAATGGCGTGATTCGATCCATGCTCTTCAAGAACATCGCCGTTAGCACCAAAACATTGACTCGCCGCCTTGATGCGGCATTGTTTGGCAGAGCGCCTATCTGCCCCAGTTTCATCGTATCCACCACGGCGCGGAGAGGCGTTCATATCCGTTTTGTCAATCCTCAGCTGGGATTGGATGAAACGAAGCTCCTTCCGGAAGGGAGAAGCCAGATCCCGGAGTTCGTCTTCTTTGGCGACCAGGGAGCCACGATGTATTTGTGGTGCGATTCCGGCACGGGGACCGTGTCCGTTGACTTCAGACAAGGGAGGTTGTAAGGGATGTATTCGATCTATGCGGATGGCGTCTGCATCTATAGTGATGTGTTCGCGCTTGACAGCATGAAAGTCCTGAACCCCAAGCTGATCTTGGAGGATAACGCAGCCGGTTCCCTGGCTATGACACTGACACCGCAGAACGTTGGTTATAGCAGCATCAAGCGTCTGACCACTGATATTTCGGTCCAAAAGGACGGGAAAGAACTATGGGCCGGGCGTGTGCTGGAAGAGAACAAGGACTTCTACAACAACCGTATTCTCTACTGCGAGGGTGAGCTGGCATTCTTCAATGACACCAGTCAGCCTCCTGGGGAGCACGCCGGTCTTTCGATTCGAGCGTATCTCGAAAAACTCATTGCTGTTCACAACTCCAAGGTTCCGGAAAACCGCCGGTTTACCATTGGTGTCGTGACGGTGGTGGATAAGAACTATCCGACCTACTACACCAACTACGAGAAGACCATTGAAATTTTCAACGCTCTGGTCACAGAGTATGGCGGTCATCTTCGTGTCCGAAAAGAGAATGGCGTTCGGTATCTGGACTACCTGAAGGATTATCCCGACACTTGCAGCCAGGTCATTCAGTTTGGAACCAATCTCATTGACTTTACCCGGAAGTGGGATTCTACGGAGTTCGCTACTGTTATTGTTCCTTTGGGCGGCCGTCTGGATGACAGCCCCATTGAAGCGCTCGACGCCTATCTGACTGTGGAGAGTGTGAACCAGGGCAGTATGTACGTTCAGTCTGACGCGGCGATGAAAGCCTATGGCTGGATTGAAAAGACGGTCACCTGGGACGATGTGACAGATCCGGCTGTTCTGTTGGAGAAAGCGAAGGCTTATCTGACAGATCTCCAGTTTGACAACATGGAGCTGGAGCTGAGCGCATTGGATCTTCACTATCTGGATGTGGACCATGAAGCCGTCAAGCTTCTGGATGAAATCCGGGTCATCTCTTACCCTCATGGGCTGGACCGGATGTTCCCGGTTACAAAGCTGGAGATTCCGCTGGACAACCCGGACCAAACCCAATTCAAAATGGGTGATACGGTGAAGACCAGCCTGACCAGTGTGAACAACCAGATCAGCGCTGCCATCCTGCAAAAGATTGAGGGACTTCCCAAAGCACATTCTTTGCTTAAGGAAGCGAAGGAGAACGCCACTCAAATCATGAATATGGCGACCACGGGCTACATCACCATCACCAAGGGAGAGAACGGCTCGGAGGAGCTTATTATCTCCAACGTTCAGGACTATACCAAGGCCGACAAACTTTGGAAATGGAACATGAATGGTTTCGGATATTCCAAGGATGGAGGCAAGACCTTCGGCTTGGCGATGACCATGGATGGCTCCATCGTTGCCGACTACATCACTTCTGGTGTACTGAACGCCGATGTAATTCGGGCAGGTGTGCTCAAAGACTATGGGGGAAACTTCAGTCTTGATTTCACCACCGGAAAGCTGACCATGAAAAAGGGCTCCATCAACATCGGCAATGGCAACTTCACGGTTGACGAGGAGGGTAATCTCTACGCTCGCCGCGGCACTTTTGCGGGAACGCTCTCCGGTGCGAAGGGTACTTTCGGCGGTCAGCTTACCGCGGCCACCGGCAACTTCAAGGGGGTTGTTCAGGCAGAAGATTTCCTGGACAAATACGGAAACAGCATGATGGATCTGGCGAAGAAGAAATTCACCGCCGACTATCTGGATTTGTATGGCATTACGGTCACCAATAAGTACACCGGGGCCATTACATTCAAGGTTGACGGGGCCAGCGGGCAGGTGACCATCAATGGCAAGGTAACGATGGGCGCTGGAAGCTCTATCAACTGGGCTCAGGTTACTGAGCAGAATGTCGGATACAGCGAGGCCTACTCTTTGGCCTACTCCGCCAACACCAACGCCAATCAGGCGAGAAGCGACGCCGCCTACGCCTACGATGAGGCCAGTGCCGCTTGGTCGAGGGCGAACGACGCCTACTATGAACGGTGTACCGATCAGAACGTCTTCAATGTTCTCACCAGCGGAGGCACCAAGTTTGGCATTTTCAGCGACTCTACCTACGGTCGGCTGTACATCAACGCCAGCTACATCAAAGCCGGTACGATTGACGCCAACTATGTTGACCTTTCCTGCGGTTACGGCGGGTTCTGCAAGGGACACGGCAGCGACGGGGAGCGGACGACCTATGGCGCAATGATGTACGGTTCCAACGGCCCTGGCTGGGAGCCTTACATTATCGTTACCAATGCCGGCGCTCGTATGACGGGCTCTGGTGCGTCTATCTGGGTCGGCATGGGCGTTAATGCGACGGATGAAATTTCGATTCGCTCCGATGCCCGTGTCAAGAATACCATCAGCTATAACCTGGATCAGTACGACAAGTTCTTCTTGTCTTTGAAGCCGACGCGGTTTAAGTACAATGACGGCGTTTCGGGGCGGATGCACCTGGGTTTCATTGCCCAGGACGTGGAACAGGCCATGCTTGACGCGGGGCTTACTTCCAGAGAACTGGCGGCGCTGGTCAAGGCCCCTGTGCAGGAGGTCATGGAGGACGGAATCACCGACTTCCGATATGGTCTCCGCTATGGGGAGTTTATCGCACTGAACACGCACATGATCCAAAAGCTTTACCATATGGTAAGCGAACTATATCAACAAAAGGGGGAATCGCGTTGAAAAAACTCACGAAGAAGAATTCGGAGCTGGTCGTGATGATGCGCCAGCTTGAGCCGATCCTCTCTCAGCGGAACAAGATCGGCTATGTGGCCGCGCGAAACTACCGGATTCTCTCTGACACGCTGACTGAGTACAACCGGTTCAAAATGGAACTGGTGGAAAAGCATGGCGAGCCGGATCGGGCAGAGGACGGAACCGAGCTGCCCACCGTATCCATCAAAGTCGGTTCCCCGAGCTTCAAGGCATTCTGTGACGAGATGGCTCCTTACAACAATATGGAGCATGAGGTCGAGATCATGACCGCCAAGTTTGAGGACACCGTTGGCGTTCTCTCCGGCGAGGAGATTGTCGGAATCGACTGGATGTTGGAAGAGTAGGAGGGGTGAGTTAATTGGCAAACATCAGCTCCTATCTGCAAAAGATCCTCTCCGCCATCTATGGTGAGGAGGTGCGAGGGTCTATCCATGACGCTTTGGCGGCTATGAACGTGGAGTCCTCCAACGCCATGCAGTTTGCTGCTACGGCAAAGGATTCCGCTCAGGCCTCCGCCACCTCGGCCAAGAACTCGGCGGATACCGCCACTCGAAAGGCAACCGAAGCATCCACTTTCGCAGGGGCGGCCAAGACATCTGAAACCAACGCAAAGAACTCCGAGACCATCGCGGCTCAGAAAGCAACGGAAGCCACGACGGCTGCTGCCGTTGCACTGGCTTCCAAAACCGCCGCGGAAGCCGCCAAGGTTGCAGCAGAGACGGCCAGGGATAATGCCGCCGATGAAGCGGACAACGCGGCACAGTCCGCCGCAGAAGCCGCCGCAAGCGCCCTCTCCGCCCAGCAGTATAGCGGAAAGCCGGCCAAGCCTCAGGACGGGACGTGGTGGATTTGGGACGCCGACAAGCAGGAGTATGTTGACAGCGGCATCGGCTGTGAGCTCATCGGTCCTATTGGCATCGGCATCAAAGACATTCAGCTTACCAAGGGGGACCACACCCCCGGCACCACGGACATCTATACTGTGACGCTGACAGACGACAGTACCTACAACATTTCGGTCTACAACGGGCGGAATGGTACAGGCGCCGGCGATGTCCTGGGCATCTGGTTCGATCTGGTTATTCCCGCCGCAGGGTGGAAGGATGGCGAGATCACCATCGCGGATGAGCGGCTTCTGGCCCTGTCCACCCACAAGTATTTTCTCAGCGCATCCCAAGCCAGCCGTGAGGAGTTCCTTGAGTGCAACGTTCAGCCCAAGGACATCACCACGACTGGCTTCATTACGTTCACGAACGACACGGACCCGGCGGAGGATTTGACTGTGAACCTGATCCGGTTCGAGCTGTCCGCCAACGGAACGGCCTGACAGGAGGTGTAAGTCTTGAAAATCAATGTCATGGACACTTGGGCCGTTATGGTGGAGGATGATACACTCCGCCAGAACTCTATGAAAACCTATGACGTGGAGTTCAACTTCGACAAGAGCTGGGATGGATATTCCAAGACGGCCATCTTCGAGGCAGGCCCCGCCAGCGTCATCGTTGCGCTGACAGAGGATCGCTGCATCATCCCCGCCGAATGTCTGAAGCATGGGAGCGTGAAGCTCCAAATCGGCCTCTACGGCGTCAAGGGAGGAGAGCGCAAGGGCACCGTCTGGTGTCTGGCCAGTATGATCATCCCCGACGCTACCCTGAGCATGAGCGGAGGCTCTTCCGGTACTCCTTTGCCGGACGATGTGTATTCCGAGATCATGGCGGCTATTGGAGATCTCTCCGCCGCCGGATTCGAGGGCAAGACCCTGGCCGAGGTCTTCCGGGAGATCAAGAACAGCGTCTGTGAGACAGCAACCGACGAAGAGGTCAGCGATGTTCTCACCGACACTTTCGGTAAGAAGACCGACCCCTCGGAGCAGCCCGAAGAACTTCCCAGCAACACGGCCACTGACAAAGAGGTGGCTGATATTCTCAACGATGTTTTCGGCTGATGGCCGTAAACAAATACTTTTAAGGGGGGACATATTTATGTCTAAGCACACCACTCTTGACCAGCTGAAGATGCTGGCGCAGCGCTCCAAGACCGAGATCGACAAGGTGGATACCAAGGTGGACAACCTGGCCACGAAGGTGGAGGATCTGGTGACGACCGGCGGCGAGCCCAACGTCATCACCGAGATCAAGAACAACGGCACCGCTCTGGCGGTCACCGACAAGGGCGTGGACATCGGCCCTTCCATCGCTGAGGCTGTGGCTGCCGCTGACCACCTGACCCGCAAGATCGTGACCGGCGTTGACGCCATCGACCCCGCTGCCGAGGACGCCGAGAAGTTCATCTACATGGTGCCCAAGACCGGCTCCGACGAGGACGATCAGTACGACGAGTACATGGTGCTGGGCGGCAAGGTGGAGCATGTGGGCAACACCAAGGTGGACCTGTCCGGCTATGTTCAGAAGGAGGACGGCGCAGGCCTGTATCCCGATGCGGACAAGGAGAAGCTGGCGGGCATCGTGATGGCTGAGGACACCGAGATCACCGCCATGCTGGACGAGGTCTTCGGCGCGGCTCAGACCACCCCCGGAAACTCCCGAGGTCACTGAGCCCTGAGCAATCTGAGAGGGGGATGGGATATTTTCCTGTCCCCCTTTCGCTTTTGAAAGGAAGATAACGCATGGCAGAGAAGAACAAGATGACCACTGTGGAGCAGCTTAAGATGCTTGCTCTCAGGGCACAAGCCGATTCTGCCGCCCGTATCGCCGATCTGGCGGCCCTGATTGCCGCCGGTTATGGGCAACTCATTACGGTCACTCTGCCGGTTGCCAAATGGAGCGGCAGAGCGCAGAAGGTCGAGCACAAGTCCCTCTTGGCGAACAGCGGCTATTGCTATTTTGTCTGCGGCGACGCCGGTTGTTTCATGAATTGCAGCGACACCGGCATCAAGGCAGACAATGTCACCAAAGACGGCGAAATCACGTTTCGGTGTGAGGTCACGCCTGACGTGGATCTGACCGTGAATATTCTTCGACTGGAGGTCGATACGGAATGAGCGAAAACGCGAACGTCGGAAAGGTATTCAACCTGACTGGCGGCGGTGGCGGAGGCGGTTCGCTGAAACTGGTGAACCTGACCATTACGAAACCGCCCATCAAGACAACTTACAAGTCCGGGGAGAGCTTCGACCCCACCGGTATGGTGGTCACCGCCGATTACGGCTATGGCCTTACCTCGGACGTGACCGGATACACTGTGACTCCCACCATTCTCACCGACGGTGTGAAGGAGGTCACCATCACCTATACGGAGGGGCGCGTCACCAAGACGGCGAGCACTCCTGTGACGGTGGAGAAGGTGCTGACCGCCATCAAGGTCACCACGCCCCCCACCAAGACAACCTACAACTACTTGGAGAAGTTCCAGCCCGACGGTATGGCCGTGACCGCCGAGTTCTCGGACGGCTCCACGTCCGCCGCCACGGGATACACCTACCCCACCACGGAGTTCTCCACCCTGGGCCAGCAGCCTGTCAACCTGGAGTACACCTATGAGGGCGTAACGTGCTCCACGACGCTGAACGTGACGGTGCAGGCCATTGAGGTGGCCGTACCCACCCAGAAGGACATTCCCAGCTATGACGGCACGTCGAAGAGTCCCGTGTGGAACGGCTTCGATTCCGTCAAAATGACGCTGGAGGGCGATACCTCCGGTGTGAACGCCAAGGACAATTACAGCGTTACCTTCACGCTGAACTACGGCTATGTGTTCCCCAGCGGCACCAATTCGGCTACGGTGAAGTGGAAGATCAACCGGGCTGTCATCGCGGCTGTTCCTACGCAGACTGACATCCCCGCTGCCGACGGCACTCCCAAGAGCCCGTCCTGGAGCGGTTACGACCCGACCAAGATGCTCATTGGCGGCGACCGCACCGGAAGCGACGCCGGAGATTACACCGCCAACTTCACCCCCACGGCGAATTACATGTGGTGGGATGGCACTACCACGGCCAAGGATGCTATCTGGGTCATCGCCAGTATTCTGGTGACCGTGCCCACTCAGAAGGACATCCCCACCTATGACGGTACGAAGAAGACCCCGGCATGGGACAACTTCGACGAGGAGCACTCCACCGTCCAGGTGACGGCCATGACGGATGCCGGCGAGTACGAAGCCACGTTCTCCCTGCTGTCCGGCATGTGGGCTGACAGCACCACCGCTCCCAAGACGGTGAAGTGGAAGATCAACCGGGCTACTATTGCCGCTGTGCCCAAGCAGACCAGTATTCCCACCTACGACGGCAACCCCAAGACACCCTCTTGGGACAGCAACTACAATTCCGTCAAAATGGCGGTGAGTGTGGAGGCTGCTGTCAATGCCGGGACAAACTACCCCGCCAGCTTTACGCCTACCGCCAACTATCAGTGGTGGGATGGTACTACGGACGCCAAGAGCGCCACCTGGAGTATTGCCCGGGCGACTATCACCACGGTTCCCAGCCAGAACGGCACTCTGACCTACACCGGCAGCGAGCAGACGGTTTCGTTGAAGAACTTCGACAGCAACAAGCTCACCCTGGGCGGCACCACCAAGGGTACGAATGCCGGGGAGTACAGCGCCAACGTCACGCCCACGGCCAACTACCAGTGGAGCGACGGCAGCACCACGGCCAAAACGGTGACGTGGACCATCGGCAAGAAGACGGGCACGCTGACGCTGTCCCCCACCTCCATTACTCTGAAGACTGGCGCCAAAACCGGCACCTTTACGATTTCCGGCGAGTTCGACGGCAGCTATACGGTGCAGTCTATGGACACCAAGATCGCAACGGTTGCTCTGGTGAGCGGCAAGACCTATCGGGTGAGCAGCGTGGGCGATACCACCGGCACCACCTCGATCAAGGTGACGCCTACTGGCGGAAGCAACTACACCGCACCTGCGGCAAAGTCGGTGAGTGTGGCGGCCCAGTTTACCACAATTTACGGCGTGGAATGGGACTGGACCAGCAGCGGCCCCACCAAGGGCACCCGCACGGATGCGGCGGCTGGTTTCTCTGATCCCTCTCCCGCTGTGAATAACGGCAATGGTTCCTCTCCCTTTGACAATCTGCTTCCCTGGAGCGGCATGGTGAAGGAGACCCGCACCGGCGGCGTGATGGTCAAGGAGCCCAAGTATTGGTACAAGTGGACCAAGACGGGCAAGAAGCTGAAGCTCCAGATTGCGGATGGTCCTGTTGAGGGATTCCATGTGGACCCGGTGAACATGGATCGCGGCGATGGTCTCGGCGAACTGAACTTCTCCTACATTGCCCGGTATCACTGCGCCTCCGGCACCTACAAGTCGGAGACCAACAAGGCGCAGCAGGTCAGTATCACCAGAAGTGCGGCTCGTACCAGTATCCATAATTTGGGGACTAACATTTGGCAGATGGACTTCGCCCAGATGTGGTATGTGGGTATGCTGTATCTGGTGGAGTTTGCTGATTGGAATGGTCAGAAGACGATCGGCTACGGCTGTTCCGCCGCCGGCTCCAAGGAGAACAACGGCAAGACGGATGCCATGCAGTACCACACCGGCACCACAGCGGCCAACCGGGATACCTATGGGTTTACCCAGTACCGCAACATCGAGGGTTGGTGGGACAACGTGTATGACTGGATGGACGGCTGCTACTACAACAGCAACGGCCTGAACGTCATCAAGAATCCCAACCAGTTCAGCGATAGCGCCAACGGCGTTCTGGTGGGCAAGCCGACAGATGGTTATCCGTCTGACTTCGCCATCCCGACCCAAAGCGGTCTGGAGTGGGCGCTCTATCCCATCGCCAAGGCCGGAAGTCAAACGACTTACGTCCCGGATTATTGGAGCTTCGGCGGTAGTTTCCCGTGCCTGTTCCACGGCGGTAGCTACGGCCAGTACCGGGATCGCGGGCCGTTCTGCGTCGGCTGCAGCGGTGCGTCGGGCTCGAGCGGCAGCATCGG